>ULRR01049523.1_pt1 | contig 67622 bp, 65 predicted proteins | sample 1955651 | NCBI WGS metagenome assembly ULRR01 (sample SAMEA4835688, study PRJEB28245) | human gut metagenome | biome: gut microbiome; material: fecal sample | place: Denmark | collected 2008
CCAGAAAAGAGTGCATTATTAGTAGGAAAACCTGGAATAGGAAAAACAGCAATAGTAGAAGGATTAGCTTATCGAATAATAAAAGGATATGTTCCAGATGTATTATTAAATTATCAAATAATAAAAATAAATATTTCTAGTCTCATAGGAAGTACTACAACTAATGGAGAGTCTGAAAATAGAATTGATTTATTAGTACGGGAATTAGCAAATAAAAAAGATACAATTGTGTTTATAGATGAAACCCATTTACTAGTAAATAAAGAAGGGGGAATGGATTTTGCAAATATGTTAAAAGCGGGATTAGACCGTGGAATAATTAAAATGATAGGAGCAACAACAACAGAAGAATATGAACACTATATTTTAAGAGATAGAGCATTTTTAAGACGTTTTACTAAAATTGAAGTATTAGAGGCTGATAAAGATACAACAGTTCAAATACTATTAGGAACTTTACCTAAAATAGAAAAAACAACAGGTGTAAGATGTGAATATACAGATTTTATAAAAGAAAAATTAATGCGTTTTATTGTAGAAATGACAGATGAATATAAAAGAGTATATGAAATAGCTTCTCGCTATCCTGATATATGTTTAACGATTGTATCAAATGCTTTTACTTATGCTTTATATGATAATAAAAGAATAGTGATGTTAAAACACTTTTATAAAGCTATTTGCAATGCCAAAAATATTTATGAAGATGCTAAATTAAAAGAAATAGAAAGATTCAAAATAGAATTTGCTGATATGATAAAAGAAGAAGGGGTAGACTTAAATGAAACAAATTAGAGTATTCCAAATTGGCTGTGGAAAAATGAGTAAATATATAATGAAATACATTTATGATGTAAAAGGTAAAATAGTTGGAGCTGTGGACATAGATCCTAAAAAAATAGGAAAAGATATTGGCTCTATCATAGAAAAAGATTCTTGTCATATTATAATTGAAGACGTAAAAAAATTAGATCAATTATTAAAAGAAACTAAACCTGATATAGCAGTAATTACGACTTTAAGTTATCTAAATGACATTGAAAGTACAATAAGGACTTGTATCATGAATAACGTAAATGTTATCACTTCAGCTGAAGAATGTTTTTATGCTGAAAGTTCTAATCCAACGCTTTACCATGAATTAGATATTTTAGCTAAAGCATATAATGTAACTATAACAGGCTGTGGATATCAAGATATATTTTGGGGCAATTTAATTACAACAATATCCGCATCTACTCATAATATAACCAAAATAAAAGGAAGTAGTTCTTATAATGTAGAAGATTACGGCTTAGCATTAGCGAAAGCACATGGTGCAGGACTTTCATTAGAAAAATTTGAAAAAGAAATCTCTTCATTAGATAATATTAGCGAAAAAGAAAGGCAAAAATTAATAAATGAAAGGAAATTTAATGCTTCTTATATGTGGAATGCAGCTAGCTGGATAAAAGATAAATTAAATTTAACTACTGTTAAAATGGCCCAAAAATGTGTTCCGACTACTTATGAAGAAGACTTACATAGTGATACTCTAAATATGGATATCAAAAAGGGAAATGCAACAGGAATGAGTGCAATTACTACTTTAGAAACAAAAGAGGGCATTACAATTGAAGCAGAATGTATTGGAAAGGTTTATAGCAAAGAAGATTATGATAAAAATGAATGGACAATTTATGGAGAACCAACCACTACTATTACAATTAATAAACCAGATACCGTACAATTAACATGCGCTGATATTGTCAATCGTATACCAGATGTCATAGAAGCTAAACCTGGATTTATACCTACAAGTAAGTTAAAAGAACCAACATATAAATCAAAATATGAATAAGAAAATAATAGGTGTTAAGAAACGATCTTTCGATTACCTATTATTTTTTTTAAATGTTCTTGTAATTTAGGATCACAAGCATAAACATAACACCCTTTAATTCCTCTAGTGAGTAAAACACGGTAAGTATTTCTAATAAGAGTGTCAGCTTCTTTTTCGTAAAAATCTTTATCTTCCTTTAATAAGACTTGTAACCCATATAAGGATTTTTCTGTATTAGCCCTAGCTTTATAATTAGTGATAACTTTCCCATTTTCATATTTTAAATCAGGTCCTATAATAACTCCAATATAATCAAATTCAAGACCTTGAACATTATGAATACATCCAACTTCATTAATAGCATTTTTTCTTGTAGCAAATTGTTCCCCATGCTTTAAATTCCAACTAGATTTAAAATCATCAATGATAATATCCATATAATTCTGATTATCAGCCTCTTTAGCGTTTCTCTTCCAACAAAATCCTGCGACTAAACGAGCGTTGTTAGAAGTGTTTTTAGATTGAATTAAATTTCTTAATTCATTAGGAGTATCTAATACTTGAAAATCAAAGTTAAATTTATAATTTCCTCTTTTATTGTATAAAAAAGAATCAATAAAGTCCAAATAAGAATCACTTCCATTGCAACGAAATTGACTATGGAGTTCTAATTCGCTTATAGAAGCATGATAAAATTTAGCAAAATATTTAATATTTGCAATACTTCCAATATCTTTTAAAGTAATCATTTGCTTTTCATCTACAAAGAAAACAGATGTTATTGACGCATGGATTATTTCTTTTATTTGATTTTCACCAATATTATTATGTATTCCAGACTTTTCTTGAAGTCTATGTGCCTCATCTACTAATAAAAAGTCATACTTATTTTGAGAATCCTTAAAAAAATAACCAGAACTTTTGAATAATTCATGAACACTTATTTCGTTATTATGTACAAGACTATTTTTATAAACTTTTCTAGGTGCCATATTTTTTGAAACATAGGCTCCCATTAATCCAAGTTTTAATAATTCGCCAAGTAAATAAATAGCAACAACTGATTTTCCTGTGCCTGGATCACCCTTTACAATAATAACTTTCTTTTTATTCGTAGTAAATGCTTCCTTTGCTTCATACTTAATCGCTTCAACAATTGTTTTTTGTTCATCAAGTAAATTATATATTTTATTATTTTCTATCATCATATCTAAAGATTCCAATAATTTTTTATTAGGTTTAGTCTTACTTTGATCAATTTGCTGGATTAAATTTAGATCATCACCAAATACAATCAATTTTTCAATAAAACTTTTTAACTTTTGAGAGTCTTCTTTTCCAAAAATGAATGCTTTTTTATAATATTTTTTGAATTTATTAGCAAATAAAATGTCATGTTCTTTTAAAATATAATTATGTAAATACACAATAGGGATAACTTTGACTTTGGATTTCTCTATGTATTGATTATAATTTTCTAATAATTCAGAATAACATAAAACCTGATAAGAGGGGTGTAAAGACGGTTTTTCTTTATTGGAAATTAAAGTTTTTACAACAGCATCTTGGTTTTTAACATCATCTACATATTCCCATTGCTTTAATTCAAATAAAATAATAATAGGCATGTGATGTAGATCAAAACCACTAATTACAAAATCAACTCTTTTACTAGTAAGAGGGATATTAAATTCAATAGCAATACCTACATCATTAGGTAAATTTTCTAACAATGGTTTCATAAAAGGCAAACTATTAGCCCAAGCTTTAATTTGATTTAATTTGGTTTTCTTGCCTATTTTTTCTTTATACGCATCATAAACTTTATTGCTAATAACTCCTTGATTAACATATTCATCAAATTCTTTTTTTAAACATGAAAAAATAATCACATTTTCACCCCTATAAAAAAAGCTAGTAAAAACTAAGTCTTTACTAGCACTTAACAAAAGTATAGCATAATTTTTATAAAAATTACAGTAAAATAAATAAAAATAGTTGCAATTTAAAGTAAAATTTGATATTCTAATATTGTTCAAATGGCGGGATTGGTGAAGTGGTTAACACGGCAGATTGTGGCTCTGTTATGCAAGGGTTCGACTCCCTTATCTCGCCCCATTTATGGGAAAATCAAACCTTTTGGTTTGTTTGATAGCTAAAAGCTAGGAATTTCAATAGGAAATCCTAGTTTTTTTGCATATTAAAGAAAGGTTTGATAGTATGAAATTTGAGAAAGTTAATATGCCATTAAATGAGAATTTATATAATAAGTTAAATAATATGTGCATATTTAATAATTTGAAATTAGAATATAAAAATGGAATTATATTTAGAGTGGCTGATACGAATGTTAATTTTATTGAGCCACATAGATTTATTATTAAAGTAAATGATATAGCATTAGTATTATTGTGTTATGATAATTTGAATTTATATTTGTATGATAAAGATATTGTAGTAAATGTGCCTTTATTAAAAGAATTGATAGAAAAAATTAGGAGTAAAAATTATGGGGCGTAGAAGATTTGGAGTTACATTATTAAGCACCCCAGAATATTATCTATTTAGTGAAGAAGAAGCAAAGGCAGTTTATTATAATTTAATTAAGTTTATAAAATATAAGTATGGAAATAGTAATTATGATTATAGCATTTTAGTTGGTTTATCTAATGTAGATGGAAAAAGCGTTGACTATAAATATAAATGCAAAGGTGTTGGAAGACCTAGTTATGAGTTTATGCCTAAGAATAAAATTAAAGGTATTAGATATGTAAATTGGCATTTACATATTATGGTTTGTGGTGCCCCATTAGGGACAATGGTTAGAGATATTGAAGATTATTTACAAAAAATATTAAATAAGAAATTAAGTAATGAAGAATTTGATAAAAAAGTTTATGATAGCCCGAATTTTAATAAGTATTATTTTAATGGCTATAAAAAAGAATTAGATGTGTTAATGAGTGGTTTGTTAAGAAAAAGAAAAAGCCAAAAGAAAGAGTTCCTAAGTGTAGTTTAATAAATTTGAATGTTAATAGAAGAAAGACAAGAAATAGAAAAGAAGATTATGAACATATAATAAAATATATAGAGAAGCAAAGCATATTAAGTTATTTAATTGAAAGCGAAGGTTTTACAGTTGCTTATTTTGATATTGCTAGAAAATTGGATTTATTGGCAAAACCAGTTAGTAGAAAATGCTTTAATGTTAATAATTATAGGGCTATAAGTAGTTTAAGTAAGTCTATTATAATAGAATTTATTAAATTATAAAAAAACATATAATATTAAAGAAAAAGATAGAAAAATAATAGTTTTTAATAGGAAATAATAGTATTTTTATTAAAAATAATAAAAGGAGCAATGATTATGGCTAAGTTAAATGTAAAACAAGAATTAGCAATAAATGAATTGTTAAAAGGAAATAGCATAGTTGAAAGTGCTAAAATTGTTGGAGTAAGTGAAGCAACATTGAATAGATGGCTTGCTAATAGCGAGTTTAAAGCAGTTTTAAATGAGAGAAAAAGCCTTATAGTAGATAATTGCATTGATAAGATAAATTTAATGGGAAATAAGGCTATAACAGTCTTAGATAATATATTAGATAATGATAGTGCTAGTGATAATGTTAAATTTAATGTGTCAAAGAATATTTTAGAGATGATATTAAAATTTAATGAGCAAAGAAATATTATAGATAAAATGAAAGAATTATTGAGAGAGAAAGAGAGTGTTAATAATGGGTAGTTTAAATAGTTTAAATAATAAGTTAGATAAAATAAAAAGAACCATCAGCAATAATGGTATTTTAAGAATATATGTGTGAATAGAGGAAGATAAACCAATAAGAGCAGATTTAATATATAAGAAAGATGTTAAATATATTTATTGTTATAGTATGAAAGAATATGTAGAATTTTTAAATAAGCATAAAGGTATAGAGATATTAAAATTTATTGGAGTAAAAAAGCCAAAGCCAGGAGATGTGGCTGTGGCATAATTATTTACTATCATTTAAACCATCTATATAGCTTTCTACTTTAGCTTTATTAGTAGCAGATAATTTATTGATTTTGTTAAGTAAAATAAAGTCATTATCAGAAATATTATTTGGTTTAACATCATCAATAGACATATCATATTTAGTTCGGCATAATAAGTAATCAATAGATGTATTGTAGTAATTAGCAAGTTTAATTAACATATCAGAACTTGGGAAAACTCGACCAGTTTCATAAGAAGATATAGCTTCTTGGGTAATATTTAAGTCCATAGCAACTTTAGTTTGCAAAAGATTTTTACTATTACGAATTTGCTTTAAATTATTCTCCACGCGATTATCCTCCTTTATATATAATTTTAAAATTATTAGAAATCAGTGATAGCAATATTAGTTATATTTATATAATTGATATTGTATATTTTGCCGAAATAATATATAATTATTTATAGTGAGGTGCGTTATGAAAGAAAAAATATTTTATTCAAAAGAGGTTAAACATTATGAGGGGTTAGGTATTAGAGAGGGAGCAAGTTGTATTGTTAGATTAACTAACTATGAATTACAGTTTTGTGATATTAAGAAAAGACCTATTTTAAAGATTAATTTAAAAGATATTAGTAATGTAGCAATTATTAGCGATAAAGAATTGATAGAAAAAGATAAAAGTGTTATAGGTCGCGGAATAGTTGGTAATGTATTATTTGGTGGTGCTGGTTTAATATTAGGTGGTTTAAGTGGCTTACAAAAGAAGCAAATAATACAAAATATTGATTATTTGGTAGTAAATTATAAAGTTAACGGCGAAGAAAAAGTGGTTAATGTATATGCTAATGAGGGTGTTATAGATAATACTTTTATGAAAGCATTAAATTATGCTGTTGATATTAGTAAGCAAGAATTAAAATGTCCTAAGTGTGGTGCTGTATATAATTTTAATGATTATAAATGTAAAAATTGTGGTACAGTTTTAAAAGATACAAAGAAATTAAAAGTATTTGTAGGTATTTTAGTTAGTGTAATATTATTTTTCGTATTGATAGTAGGAATTGCTTTGTCAGTTGGTGGTGGGAACCCAAGAGAGGTTAATATAATTAGTAGAGTTGCTAATGTTGATGTAGATAAGGCAACAGAAATAAACAATATATTAGAAGATATAGGTTTAGATGAATTTGATGATATGGTAGCAGATAGTGAGATATTAGATGGCATTGAGGGCGAAGGATCTAAGGGGTATAGAATAAGAACTGATTTTAGTGATAATGTTATATTATATTTAGATAGTAATAATAATGTTATATGCGTAAGATTTGCTGATGAAGATTATTATAGAAATGGTAATGTATTAAAAAAATTTGAGTAGTCAGTAAAATAACGGCATATTAGTAGGTTTAAGGTAGTTTAGGTAATTTAGTATAAATTATATTGAGTTACCTTTTTTATTGAAATTTAAAGCGAAAAAATAAATATTTAATATATAATAAAGTCGAGTGGTAATGATGTGCGATGGTAATGATGTGCGATTTTAATAAATTGAAAAATGGAATATTAGTTTTTATTATTGGAGATGCCTTAGGTGTTCCATTAGAATTTAAAAAAAGAGAAATATTTAAAAATAATAAAGTTACAGATATGATTAGTAGTGATAGAATTGGTGTAAAAGGTGTTTGGTCTGATGATAGTAGTATGGTTATTGCTACAATGAAAGCGATTATAGATAATAAAGGTAAAATAAACTATGAAAGTATTATGAATAATTTTATTTTATGGGTTTCAAATAAAGATTTTATTGCTATTGATAAAGCATTCGGCATTGGCAGAGCAACATTTTTTGCTTTAGGCAATTATTATAATAAAAGATATGAAAAGATAACTGATTGTGGTATGAAAGGTTTTAATTATAATGGTAATGGTAGTTTAATGCGAATATTACCTATTGCTTACTATTGTTATTATAAAAAATTAAATGAAAATGAAATATATAATTTAGTAAAAGATGTATCATCATTTACCCATAGACACGAAATAAGTATATTAGATTGTTTTATATATGTGCTTTTAGTTATAGAGTTATTAAGTGGCGAAGAAAAAGTAAATGCTTATAGTAATATAAGAAAATATAATTATAGAAAATATTTTAGTTTGGAAAATATAAAGTATTATGACAGATTATTAAATAATGATATTAGTAAATTAGATGTAGATAGTATTAGTAGTATGGGTTTTGTTGTTGATACATTGGAGGCAGTTATATGGTGTTTTATGAATAATAATAGTTATGATAAATGTGTCATTGAAGCCATCAATTTAGGAAATGATAGTGATACTATTGGAGCATTATTTGGTGGTTTAAGTGGTATATATTATGGTAATTTACCTAGTAAATGGTTAGATAGTATAGTTAAAGAGGATTATTTATTAAAGTTAAGTAATGACTATTATAATATTTTTAAATAATATTTAAAAATATGGTATATTAAAAAATATGAGTAGTCAGTAAAAATAATAGCATATTAGTAAGTTTAAAGTATTTTAGGCAATTTAGTATAATTATATTGAGTTACCATTTTTTATTGAAATTTGCGAGGAATAAACAGCAAATAACTATGATATATAGTAAAAATAATGTATAATATTATACGGTGATGTAAGATGAATAATAAAAATATTAGCCTTTTTAATTATGTTTATAGTAGTGTATATGAAGAAGACAAAAGTGATGATTTGAAATGGCAAGAATTTGAAAAGTTATGTTTAGAAAAAATGAAGTATGTGCCATATGATTTTGTAGTTGAAAATGAAAGTTTAGTTACATTAAATAAAAAAGGAATGTGGCAAGATTTAAGTGGCGGTAAAGGTATAGTTGGGAAATTTGTTATACTGAATTTTTTGGGTCAAAAAGAATATATAAATTATAAAGTAAATGAATTAAAGGCAATTATTAGTAATTATGGAAATGAAGCATTTAAAAATTTAGAAGATGTATTTGATAATATGTGTAATGAAGCTATTAGAGAAATTTTAAATGAGTGCCGTAATATTGGCTTAATTAGTTTTGATAATAGTATTTTTAGATATTATGATAATAGATTAGGTACAATTATTTATGATAATATTAAAGTTGTTATGGGTCAAAGTAATATGAGTCAAGGCAGTCCAATAGTATATGGAACATATATAAGTCAGCAAGGCAATGGAAATGTTGCTAATGTTAATAATATTAGTGATGAAAAGTTGTTTGAATTATTAGATAGTAAAATAGAGGCAATAAAAATGGAAATGAAAAATAATGACTGTAAAGATAAATTGGAAAAATTAGAAAATGCAATTAAGATGAAAGATAAGAAAAGTGTTTTAAGTATATTGTCGGAATTGGCTAGTATTGGCAGTTTTATAGCAGCAATGATTATTAAATAATTAGCATTTAAAATTGTGTAGGTTTATAAAGATTTAATTTGAATATGAATTAAGTCTTTTTTTGTATTTGTAAAAGTATATAATTGAATTTTTAAATATTTGAAAAGTTTTTTAACTTTTTTAAAGAAAGGGCTCGGAAAACAGAACAAATGTTCATATAATATATATTCATAGTAAGGAGGTGTCTAATGAAAGAGCAAGAATTGAGAAAAATAGTAGAGTTTGTATGCAATGGCTATGTTGATACAATTATGGAAAACATTGAAGACAATAAAAGAGAATTTCCATATGCAATTGCTTGTGCTAATTATATTGCTGAGTTAAAAGAAAATAATATCATTGTTGGACTTAATGATGTATTTGTGGATATTGTTATAGATAGAATATTTAGAGAATTTAGTAATTATATAGGAAGGTAAATTTATTATGAAGAATAAAATATTTGGTTATGCAAGGGTTAGTAGTAAAGACCAAAATGAAGAAAGACAATTAGTAGCATTTAAAAAATATGGTAATGATGAAAGAGATATTTATATTGATAAGCAAAGTGGTAAAGATTTTAATAGAGAGCAATATAGTATATTAAAAAATGTGTTAAGAGAAAATGATTTATTAGTTATTAAAAGCATTGATAGATTAGGTAGAAATTATAATATGATAATTGATGAGTGGAAAGATATTACAAAGAATATTAAAGCCGATATATTAGTAATTGATATGCCTTTATTAGATACGAGATGTGTATGAATCAAGAATGGATAGAAAGAAAAGATGTTCAAGAAATGTTTTCATTAACTACAAAACAAATTGGAAGAGTCTTAAGAAATATAAAACGAAGACACAAATATGATTACTATTTATGGATAGATAGAGATAAAGATAATAAATCAAAAATGTATATAAATAAGGAATGTGTTGAATGGTTAAGAAAAGTTTATTTCAATAAAAAAGTACATTATTTAACTTCTGAAATTGAATTTTATAAAGAAAAAATTTTTGATTTAGAAAATGAGTTAGGAATAGATCATAAAAGAAATAAATATGTATCTACTTCTTTAAGATTTCTACCATATAAATTTGATAAAAGTGTAAGTGCTATTCATGTAGCACTTCATAGGATGAGAAAAGTTTTTCCTTATCCTATAACCTTTGAAGAAGATGATGTTATATGTGTTAAAGAAGAAGGAGTTAAATGGTTATACGAAAATTATTTTAAAAGAGATTATTTAAAAGAATTGGAAGAATATAAATGGTATTTAGAAATGCAAAAAAACAATTTTAATAACAATGAGATATTAAAATTATAAGTGTAGTAATTTGTAGAATTATTTGATATAATACTTTTAGGTTTAAAGTGCTAGTACAGACTTTATCAGGTTTTGTATTGCGCTTTTATTTTTTGATTGGAGGATTTGGTACTAGTGATTAATTTATCAGAACAAGATTTGAAAAAAATATTATTGGAAAAAGGAATCAATGTTAGCGAAGTAAAAATATTAAAAAAAGATAGTGGTCAAAAGAAAGTTTATTTTATTAGAGTAGATGACATTGAATATGCTTGTAAAGTTGTAGATGTAACTCCATATGACGTTTATGATAATTTTGATATATCAAATAATTATAATCTAGAAGGTATTGATAGAAATATTTTAAATGAAATATTTACAAGAATAAATTCTGAATGTAAAAGAATAAACACTGAAATAAAAATGAATAAAGCTTGTTCAAATTTACCTCAATTAAAATTTTTTGAAACAATTAATTATGTGTTTGTTAATAGTTATTATTGGGTTGCTTACTACATTGAAGAGAAGTTTGAAGGTTCAAGCTTACAATATAAAGACAATTATTCAGATAATGAGGTATTAGATTTTATTTTACAAATGTTAAATCATATAAAAATAATGTATAATAGTGGATATGTACATAGAGATTTAAAGCCTGATAACATTATTATTAATGAAGAAGTTTATAAAGTAATTGATGGTGGATTAGGAAAAAATTTAAAGGAAGAAGAAGGAAATAGTATGCTTTCTCATAATTTACTTGGAACAAGAGGATATTGGGCACCTGAACAACAAAATTATCCACCAGATTATAAATGGAATTTTCAAACAGATTTGTACCCAATAGGAATAATGGCTATGGAAATGTATATTCCAGAATTGAGAAAGAATTTTAAAACTTTAAGAGATCTAGATGAGATGTATATTATATGGAAAGAAAAATTTAGTGATAATATAAAAAGAATGAAAGTTTTTAGAAATATTATTGTAAACCTATCTTCATATCAAAAATTAAATAGATTCAATGATATAGATAAAGCAATTTTACAAGTTGAACAATTAAAGGAGTGTGAGTAATATGATTTATATTCAAAATGGACCAGCCTGGAGACCAAAAGTTCTAGAAATATTGAATAAAAATTTAGTAGATGGTATTATCTGGGATCCAAGAGAAGAAACTTTTGAAAAAGTAAATGAAATAAAAGATACAAATCCAAGTTTAAAAGAAATTGACAATATAGTTGATAATAAATGGTTTTATAAACAATTTCAAAATTCTGAAATAAAAAAATTAAAAGACTTGGATTATATTCCAGATGAAATAATAGACAGAACATTTTTAAGAGACAGTAAAAAACTAGAAGGATATATTATTAAATGTTTTAATTATCAAAAATTATATAATGTAAGTAAATTGTTATTGCCTACAGTTTACTTATCTAGCTTTGATGGAAGAATTGTTGATAAGATATTTGATATGTGTGAATTTGCAATAAAATATAAAAAAGAAAATGATTTGTCAGAAAAAATATATGTTTCAATAGTGGCTCAGGAAAATGCTTTTAATAACATGAATGACGTAAATGATTTTATTTCTGATTTAGGAAATTATAGTGGGGATATTAATGGAATCCATATAGTTATAGATAGAGATAATGGTGACACTATAAGACATAATTTTGATTCAACTAGATTATCTAATATTATGAGTTTTAATTATACTTTAAGCAATGCAAATTTTGATGTTATTTATGGTTATTGTGGATTAGAAAGTTTACTTTTAATTGCATCAGGTGCTAATTCAATTTCATCAGGCTGGTTTTATTCTTTAAGAAAGTTTAATCGTCAAGAAAAAGGACTTGAAGTTTTTCAAAGACAAGGAAGACATATAAAAAGATATACTTCAATTAAAATACTGCATGAAGTCAAAATGGAAGAAATTTTATTTCAAGCTATGCCTGAAAATAAAGAAGAAATATTTAACTTAATTGTTGGTGATACTAATTTAGATAAAGACATCCGTAATAGTAAAAGCATTGAAGAAATATCACTAAATACTACGTATATACAATATTTTGAAGCATTAAACGATTTGTTAAAACCAATGAAAGATTTAGATATTGAAGACAGAATTAATTATGCTAGTGATGTAATAGAAAAGGCATTAAACAGCATTGATAGATATAATCATCTGGTTCCTAAACCTATTACGGCTATAACAAATATTCATGTAAAAAATTATCAATTAGCATTAAATGAATTTAAAAAAAGTCATTATATGGATTAAAAAAAGCAAGTCACGCAACGACTTGCTTTTGTAATATTAAATATTTTGCAATACTGCTAATTAATGAAGCCTGAGAATAATTATTTTTTTGAATTTTAGGTTTCACAAGAATTTTGTATTTATCATTATTAACAGCGATTAAACCAACATTATATGACAAAAAATAATTTTTCTTAGTTAACGATAATTTTTTAGCAATTTTTTCAGGCATTACAACGTATGACTCACTTGAAAATGCTTGATTTTTTATTGCTTGAGAAATTGCTTTCTGCCAATCAGTTAATTTTGCTTCATAAGAACTAAAAACTAATTTAGGAAACTCAAATTGTTCATTAATTATATATCTATAGTATTTTGGTTCATTAATAATATTTGCTGATTTTAATTTTGACAAAATGGATAATATATATTCTTCGGTATAACCAGAGTTTTTTATTAAATAAGATAAAGTTCTCATTGATTTTTTATGCAAATACCCAACGATTCTTGCAGCAGCTATATTAGAAAGTATATCAGCCTGTTTTTTTGTTAAAGGTGTATTATTATCATATTTTACTTTAACAATATCAACATTACCAAATCTTGCATTAAATTCATCTGAAATATAAGTATGATCTTGTTTATCTTGTTTCATTAAATTAATAAATTTATTTTGTAATTCTAATTCGCTCCTAAACACATCCATCACCTTTACTATTTAATTATATTATAGCAAAAATATTAATATTTTAAAATAAATTAACTTAATTTTAATTTGCTTTATGTAAAAGACTTTGTAAAATTTATTAAATGATGCTATAATTAATTCATCAAGTATTACTAACTTGGGTGCAAAACTCATTAGTTTATTGCCCCATTAATTATATGTATTGAAAAGTCGAACCATTGATTTGGTTTGATTTTCTATATAAAAAGTTATACTATCAAATAGCATGAAAAAGACGACTTTAAATGGCAAACTAGAAAAGTCTAACGTCATTTTAAATAAGCTGTCTTTTTTCTTATAACAATATATCGCAAAAATAACAAAACTGTCAAATTATACAAAAGTTTAATTATGAACAATAAATTGAATTAAGGAAAATCAATTAAAAGTGTATTAAATGACAATCTATTCAATTATAAACTCGTACTTTTGTTAATAAAAATACTTTAATCTCATCAAAAATTACTTGAAATTTCTATAAATTAATATATTTTCGTAAGTTTTTTGTCGATCTTTTAGGCTTTAGACTATATTATAAGTCGACAAAATATTTACATTATGTTTAATTATAAGCTAATTAATTAAAATAATTTTAAAAAAACACTTTAAATTACAAAATGTATAATTAATTCGCACACAAATTTTATCATAGTTTAAAAATAAAGTCAATTTCAAAAAAACAAACCATGTTTATTTAAAATTATTATTGACATGCCAAATAAATTGTGTTAGTATCAAAGTATAAATGAAAGGAGGAAGAAAATGCAAATTGATCTAACATTTAAGCTTGATAATTTTATACTACCTAAAGACTACCGAAAAAGTATTGTTTCATTTTTCAAAGAGACTTTAACCAAATACAGCAAAGAATTATATGATTTATGGTACACTAAAACAACATTAAAGCCTTTTTGCTTTACCACATATTTAAAAAATCCAACATTTGAGGAAGATAAAATTATGCTTGAAAGTTCTATATTGACAGTCCACATAAAAAGCGATATTACAAAAGAGACAATAGAATTTTATAATGCTTTACTTCTAAGAAAAAAAGATAACATAGAATTTAATTTAAAAAGCAATTCAATGCATTTAATTCAAATTAGAACAAGTATAATAAGAAATTACTATAATGACGAAGTAATAATAAAATTTGATTCACCGTTGGTAGTAAGATATCACAATCAAAGTACAAATAAAGATACATATTTTACACCTGATGATAAGAATTTCGAATCAATGCTTAAATTAAATATAAAAGGAAATTTAGAAAGACTAGGTTATAATTTAGAATTATATGATTTTAAAATAGTTCCTTTAAGCACTAAATCTACAATTATCAAAATATACAATGGAAGCGTTAGAGCATCTTTAGGAATATTCAAACTAAAGGGAACGCCTGAGTTAATTAGTTTACTAAATAAAATTGGCCTAGGTTCAATGCGATCAAGTGGCTTTGGCTATTTTAGAATTTTAAATGGAAAGGAGTAACATGGAACAAGTAGAATTTAATACTCAAGATTTTTGTATTAATGCAGGAATCGTTGGGTTATTTACAATGATAGAAAATAATGATGATAAAAGAGTATGTGAGATAAAAGAATCAACTTTAAAAATAGACAAGGAATACATGCTTAATACTGATTTTGCTGAACTTTATTTTAATGCTCTGATTAATAAATATAAAAATAATTGTCCTTTAACAAAAACAATAATAAAATTAGAATCATTACTAGAAAAAGATTTAGAGCAAAAGGAATTAAAAGAAGAACTAAAAGCAATAGAAACAGCCTTAAACTCGAATCGTTATAAATCGGGTTATGAAATAGTAAAAAATAAGTTATCCTTTGACTGGAATAATGATTTACAAAATTTAAAAAAGTCAACTATTGATAATTACAAAGATAATATAAAAATCATACTAAATGATTTAGCAAATAACGATTTAAAAGAAATATTTTTAATTAAAGATGTATCATATTTTGTCGTTAATAACTTTTGGGAAGATGTGAGTTTTTTAAATACATCTAACAGCAAAAAAGCCCCCAAAGAAGAATTTAGAAAATATTTCGAAGAACCCTTAAAAGATTATTTAAGCAAAGAAACAAAAGGAAATGAATTTTGTGCCGAATGTGGAAGTAGAATTAGTGGAAATAGTAAAATTAAATCTTCCTATGTACGTACTTTAACAGAAGATTTTGCTAGAAAAAATTCTAATTATTGGAATTTTAAGCCAAACTGCTATATATGTCCTAAATGTAATTTCTTGTTTTCTTTAATACCACTTGGCTTTTCATCTTATAATAATTCATTTATTTTTATCAATCAAAATGATTCAGTAAATACTTTGATAAACACAAATGATGATATTTTCTCTAATGAAGATTTACGTTCTTATCAAAAATTCAATGAAATGATTAATAAAATTGCTGAAAAAAATTTAGAAAAATTAAGTAATATTGAAGTAATTACCAATTTAGGAAAAGAAGAAGGCTATGATTTTAATATTATATCTAGAAACATCTTGCTGAAAATTAAACATAACTTTAAAAGATTAGAGTATTTATCTAAAAAATCTGCTATTAAATCAAAACAAGAATATTTAAATGTTTATAATGAAACAATGAGAAGAATATTAAATAACTATAGCTTATATCCCTTAATAAATGAATTAATGCTATTAAGCTTAGAAGATGAGACTAAATATGCAAGTAGTAGTTGCTATGCTTTACTAAAAATAGAAGGAGGAGTAAAAATGCAATATGAAGATGTTATAGAAATAGGAAAAAAATATCGGAAAGGATTAGACAATGAAAATAAGATAAAAGAATTAGTATTTCAGATGTTAGATATGATTAAGATGGAAAAAGCAGATGATTTATTTGACCTTATAGCTAACTTGTCTAACATAACAGGAGAAAAGATCCCAGAAGAATTATATGAAATTTTAATAGATAATAAAAAATTAAAGCTTATAGGCTATGCCTTTGTTATAGGATTTAGAAATGGAGATGGTAATAATGAATAAGAAAGGCTTAACAATTAGCATAATACTTGAAGCAGAAAGTGCTAATTACGGAGATAGTATAAGAAATAGTTCTGTTTTAAAAAAGATAGTGAGAAAGGATAACAAAAATTATAGTTATATTTCTAGACAAGCATTAAGATATAGTATAGTAAAACTACTCGGATGGGATAATACTCCAATTGAAGCCAAAGGATCGGGCTCTCAAAAAGTAGCTCAATTTGCCCCCGACGCAACGATTAAGGAGTATCCAGAAATAGATTTATTTGGATACATGAAAACAAGTGAAGGAGATTCAGCCAATACTAGAAATGCCGTAGTAAGATTAAGTAATGCTATTTCTTTAGAAGAATATAAAGGAGATACTGATTATTTAACAAATATGGGACTAGCAAAGAGAAAAAATTTAGATAATAGTATTGTTAAAAGTGAAATTCACCGCTCACTTTATGGATATACAATTTCTATTGATTTAGATTTAGTAGGAATTGACAAAGAGACAGAAATATCAAACGAAGAAAAAGCAAAAAGAATAAATGATTTTTTAGAAGCAGTAGAATATCTATATCGCGATATACGTGGAAGAAGAGAAAATTTAGCACCAGTTTTTGTTATAGGAGGTATTTACAATCGAAAAAATCCTTATTTTGAACACCGCTTGTCTCTAAAAAAGAATGACTTAAATTTGTCAGCTATAAAAGATATCTTAATTGATGAAGAGGTAAAAAAGAATACAAGTGTAGGCGTATTAAAAGGAATATTTAACAATGAAGAAGAAATTATTAGAGACTTGAATGCCAAAACAATTAAAGGAGTATTTGATGAATTAGAAGGGAAAGTAAATGAATACTATCAAAGTAATTAGACTTGAATTAAAACAAACTACAGCTAACTACCGAAAACCACTAAATTATCAAATTAAAGAATCATACCCGTTACCGCCATATTCGACAGTAATTGGTATGATTCACAAAGCTTGTGGCTTTAAAGAATATCACCCAATGGATATAAGTATTCAAGGAACGACTAACAGTTCAATTAATGATGTTTATACAAAATATACCTTTAAAAATGGTGGAAAATTTGAAGCAGGTAGACATAATATTAAAGTAACAAGTCAAGGAAAAGAATACGGAATTACAAAAGGGCTAGGCAATATTGAATTAGTACAGGATATTAATTTAATCATTCATATTAAACCCTCTAATGAGAGTGAATTAGAATTTATTTATAACAAATTAAAATCACCTGAAGTATATTTATCATTAGGAAGATATGAAGATTTAGTTGATATACAAAAAGTATCTATAGAAGATTGCGAGTTAATAAGTGAAACAGAAACAAAAGTGCCAATTTACATTCCCGTAGATAAAGAAATTGCTTATGGAACAATTTATAATTTGCCAAAAATATTTTCAATTAATCCTAAAACTGGATTAAGACAATTTGATAAACAAATAAGAGCTAGTTTACATATTAAAGGAACAGAACTAGAAAATGTTTATCAAGATAGTTATGGTTACCCAGTAATATTATGTTAAAAATTTCTGTCGAACTATAATAGCGTTAAAAACTTGGGAGATCGACAGAAAAAATATTACAAAATTATATATATTTATAGAAATTTTAGATACTTTATGATAAAATAAAACCAATCTTATTAGTAAAACTACGAGTCTATAATGATGCATAGTGCAATCTAAATTAAATCTAAATAATCTTTGTATATAGTGTCGTTGGGTCTATAATGATGCATAGTGCAATCTAAATAATTCTTTTAAATCTACACTATCCTTAATTTTTAAGTCTATAATGATGCATAGTGCAATCTAAATTCGTTTTCGACTTCGATAGCGTCTAATTCTTGATACGTCTATAATGATGCATAGTGCAATCTAAATAATATTTACGGGACTTTAAGCAACGTTTTTTAAGCAGTCTATAATGATGCATAGTGCAATCTAAATTTGCTAACTTGATAACACAACTCTTTTTAATATAATGTCTATAATGATGCATAGTGCAATCTAAATCCATCAGAAATAATTATTCCTTGACCAGTAGAATCGTCTATAATGATGCATAGTGCAATCTAAATTATAGTAGCGATAGTGGCTCTACTGTTCATGAACCAGTTTATAATTATGAATAATCCATTAAAATACAAAAGGAGGTTAAAATGAATGAATTATTACAAGAACTAAAAAATAAAACGGAAATTACTCTTAAAAATTATTTAGCAAAAACTCATCCCAAAAAAACATTAGAAGAACATACAGAAGAAGTCTTAAAAGTATTCTTTAATTTTATAAAAGAATATCCTCAAGCTTTTAGCAAAGAATTTCAGGAGATGATCTTAATATCATGCTATTACCATGATTTTGGAAAATCTAGTATTTTATTTCAAAATGAAATAAAGGGAATAAATCAAAATGATAATATAAATCATGGTATGTTAAGCCCTAAGTTTTTGCCAAAAGAATATTTAATAGATAAGTATGGGTTAAATGAATATCAAATCATTGCCACAGCAATATTCTATCATCATAAAAGAATAACAGATATAGATGGTACTAAATATAGAGAAATATTTGAAAAATATGTAAAACCAGTAATTCCTAATATTAATCCGAATATTAAACGATTTAAACTGAAGGATTTATTATTTGATAAGCGAGGAACAGATTTGCCAGAAGAAGATTGGGAAAAATATAGTAAGGTAAAAGGAATGCTAAATCGCTTTGATTATGCTGCCAGTAGTGGAACGACCATAGCAGAATTAAAAAATAAAAACAAATTGATAGCTCAAAACATTGAACAGGATTTTACATTAAATGATATTCAAACTTTTGCTAAAGAAAACAAAAATAAAAATATTATTATTGTAGCAAGTACAGGTATAGGAAAAACAGAAGCATCCTTACTTTGGCTAAACAATTCAAAAGGCTTCTATACGTTACCATTAAAAGTAGCAAGTAATGACATTTATAAAAGATGCAAAAATTATGGTAAAAATAATGATATAGCCCTACTCCATTCTGATAGTTTCGGAGAAATGTTAAAAAATAATTCTGATTTAACTTATAGCGAATATTGTGAAATGAAACGACTTAGTTATCCACTAACTATATGTACAGTAGACCAAATATTTAAGTTTCCTTTTAAAGCTCTAGGAGAAGAACAATTCGTTGCTACTCTATCCTATAGCAAAGTAATTGTGGATGAAATCCAAATGTATTCGCCTGTAATTCTAGCTTGTATTATAATTGGTTTAAAAACAGTTAACGAGTATGGTGGACATTTTGCTATTACAACCGCTACTTTACCAACATTCTTAGAAGATAAAATAAAAGAGTATATTGGCGAAAATAATTATATTAAAAAAATATCTGTAAGTAATAAAACACGACATTTTATAGAAATAGTAGACGGTGATTTTAATTATGATAAGATAATAAAAGATAGTGAATCTAGCAAAGTGTTAATAATATGTAATACAGTAAAAAAAGCAATAGAGATATATAAAATTTTAGAAAATAAAGTGGAAGAATTGCACTTGTTACATGCAAGATTTATTAAAAAGGATAGAGAAAAATTAGAAACTGAAATAAAAAATTTTAATAAAAATGGGATATGGATTACAACTCAAATAGTAGAAGCAAGTCTAGACATTAGTTTTGATATACTACACACTGAAATATCACCAGCTGATAGTCTAATGCAACGGCTAGGGCGTTGTAACAGAAAAGGATTGATAATTCCAGATAAACCTAATGTTTTTGTTTACAATACTGAACGAAAAAGAATTTATGACAAAAATCTTGTAAACTTATCCTTAGAAAAATTAGAGAAATACAACAAAAAGCTAATAAGTGAAGAAGAAAAATTAGAATATATAAATAGTGTCTATAACAAAGAAGAACTAAAGAGAAATGATACAAATTATATAGAAGAACTAAATAAAGCAATCCATCATTTAGAAAAAGTATATCCTTTAAAATATAATCAGAGTGAATTACAAAAATTATTTAGAGATATTAACACAATAACTATCATACCAGATAGTATATACGTAGAAAATCATGATGAAATAGAAAGATTAATTAATGAATCAAATGATAAGTTAATTAGTTTTGAAAAAAGATATCAGAGCAAACAAAAATTGTTAGAATATACAACTACAATATATTATAATCCTACAAAAATATATTCATTAATAAATGGTGCATCTGATATTTATCGCGTTTATGGAAATTATAGTTCTAAATATGGATTTGAAATAGGAGAAGAAAATGAATCAGGATTTATCTAAAAAAATTACTGGCTTAATGTTTGCTTATAGCCTAATCTGTCCAAGAAAACTATGGTATTATTCAAAAGGAATAACGATGGAAGATACGAGTGAATATGTAAGTTTAGGAAAATTAATTGATGAAAATACATATAACAAAGAAAGAAAACATGTTTTAATAAATGATTCGATAAATATAGATTTTATGAAAAACGGAATCATTTATGAAATTAAAAAAAGCAAAAGTTTAAAAGATGCCAGTGAATATCAAATTAAATATTATTTATATCATTTATGGAAAAACGGAATCGAAAATCCTATTGGTATTTTAAAAATACCAAAAGAAAAATACGAACAAGAAATATATTTAACAAAGGAAGATATTTTATTTATAGAGAATCAATTAAAAATAATTAGAAAGATCATAGAAAGTAAAAAAGCACCAGATTGCCTAAATAGCAGTATATGTAAAAAATGTGCATACTATGAATTATGTGAAATATGAGTAAGCAATCTTATTATATATTTAGTTCAGGAGAACTAAGAAAAAATAATAATTCTTTAACATTGTATTCTGATAAAGTTTTAAAAAAAGATATTCCAATAGAAAGAATAAGGGATATTTATGTATTTGGCGAGATAACATACAATAAAAGATTATTTGAATTTTTAGGATCTTATGGGATTAATGTTCACATGTTTAATTATTATAATTACTATATTGGCTCATTTTATCCTAAAGAGCAAAAGATATCTGGAAGTTTACTAGTAAATCAAGTAAAATATTATATTGATTCTACAAAAAGATTAGAAATAGCCAAAGAATTTATTGTAGCGGCTAGTTTTAACATTTTAAGAAACTTAAAATATTATCAAAATAGAGGAAAAAATTTAGATATTTATATAGAAGAAATAGAAAAATTAAGAATGAAAATTAAAGATTGTAATACTATTTTAGAATTAATGGGGATAGAGGGGAATATAAGAAAGACTTATTATGCTTCGTGGAAAATAATGATTAATCAAGAAATTGATTTTGAAAAAAGAATAAAAAATCCTCCAGATACAATGGTAAATGTATTAATTTCATTATTAAATTCTGTACTTTATACAAAAACGTTAAGTATTATTTATCAAACAGAGTTAAATCCTACAATAAGTTATTTACATGAACCTGGAACCAAACGATTTTCTCTAACTTTAGATATAACTGAAGTATTTAAGCCGCTAATTGTCGATCGTACCATTTTTTCACTTTTAAATAAAAATATAATTACAAAAGAAGATTTTGTTAAAGAAGATTACTATTTAAAAATGAAAGATGCAAGTTTAAAAAAGGTGATTCAAGAACTGGAAAATACTTTAAAAAGAACCATTATGCATAAAAACCTAAAAAGAGAAGTAACTTATGAAAGACTAATAAAATTAGAGCTATATAAGTTAATAAAACATTTAATGGATGATAAAAAATATGAAGGATTTAAAATATGGTGGTAATATGTATATAATATTAATTTATGATATTAAACAAGTGGATGATTTTGCTAAAGTACAAAGAAAAATTTATCAAATTTGCAAAAGATATTTATATCATGTTCAAAATTCAGTATTTGAAGGAGAATTATTAGAATCGCAATTAGAAAAAATGAAAATAGAATTAAAAGGATATTTGAGAAAAAGTATCGATTCCTGTATTGTATTCAAATCTCGTAATAAAAGATGGATGATAAAGGAATTTATAACACAAATTATAGAAGATAATGAGCAATTTATTTAATCTGTCGACCTATAATACGGAGAAAAATGTAGAGCATCGACAGAAATTAATTATAAAAAATTAAAAATTTATAGAGAAAAAATATAAATTATGTTATGATAAAAATGAAATTATGAATAAAAACGCGGGTCTATAATTAAACATATTGTAATCTAAATTACTATGATGCAAGGAACCCACAAAACAAAGACAGGTCTATAATTAAACATATTGTAATCTAAATTTAAGAGTACTAAACCCTTTTATTTCATAATTATTTGTCTATAATTAAACATATTGTAATCTAAATTTCTATAAAAATTTTGTTTCCCGTAAAGTTTTAATGTCTATAATTAAACATATTGTAATCTAAATTAATTTCGTTTAAATCGTCAGTCGAAATATCCGCCAGTCTATAATTAAACATATTGTAATCTAAATATTTTATCTTACATAATATCCTCTAATATTACCAAACTAATATTAGAGGTTTTTTATATGTCAAGTTTAAGTAAATATAACAAAAAAAGAAATTTTAATAAAACCAAAGAACCAATTGGTAAATCAGGCAAGAGAGCCAAAAAATTAAGATTTTGCATTCAACATCATATTGCCAGAAAAGATCACTATGATTTACGTTTAGAATGGAATGGTGTTTTAAAAAGTTGGGCAGTACCCAAAGGTCCATCTTATAACGATAAAGATAAAAGACTTGCTATCATGGTTGAAGATCATCCCATAGATTATCGTAATTTTGAAGGAACAATACCAAAAGGTGAATATGGCGGTGGAACTGTCATGTTATGGGATAAAGGTTATTGGGAAGCTATAAAGGGATATAAACCAAACTTCAAAGAAGGACCCATAAAATTTGATTTAAAAGGTTCAAGATTAAAAGGAATGTGGACCTTAGTTAAATTAAAAAATGATGATAAAAGTTGGTTACTTATAAAAGATAAAGATAATTATCATTTATATGATGATATAAATGAATTTAATACAAGTATTAAAACAAATAGAACCATGGATGAAATTAAAGATAATATCAAGCATATAGAAATCACAAATCCTGATAAGATAATATATAAAAATCCCAAAGTAACCAAAATAGATATCATAAATTATTATAAAGAAGTAGCGAAACATATGTTACCATTTATAGAAAATAGACTTATTAGTACTATAAGGTATCCTAATGGATCAAGTGGATCAAAATTTTACAAAAAGCATTTTGAAAATATCTATAATTTCCTAGAAAAAAAGAAAATAAAAAATAAAAATGATAAACAAAATGATTACTATTACATAAAAGACATCAATGGTTTAATATCGGAAGTTCAGATGAACAGCTATGAATTTCATGTATGGGGAAGCAAAGCAAATGATATAAATCATGCTGATATGTTAGTCTTTGATTTAGATCCAGATGAAAAACTAAGTTTAGAAAAATTAAGGAAAGGGGTAAAGGATTTAAAAAATATATTAGATGAATATAAATTAGCATCCTACTTAAAAACAAGTGGTGGAAAAGGATATCACATCATAGTACCATTAAGTACGAAGGTAACTTGGAAAAATGCCAGAAAAATTGCTAGAGATATTGCCAAATTAATGGAAGCAAAATGGCCAGATAAATATACAAGCAATATGAAAAAAGAAAAACGCAAAGAAAAGATATTTATTGATTGGGTAAGAAATACAAAAGGTGCAACAAGTGTAGCTCCATATTCTCTTAGAATCAGAAAAAAATTAACAGTATCTATGCCCATAGCATGGAATGAATTAGATAAAGTAAAACCAGATGAAATAACAATAGAAAAAGCTATAAAAAGATTAAAAAGAAAAGATCCTTGGAAGAATATAAAAATTGTATAAAATAGATTGTAATAAAGTATAATTAGTATTATAATAGCCTCAGGTGTGGGTTATGAAAAAGAAAAGTAAAAAGAAAATATGGATTATTTTAGGAGTTATTTTAGCACTTATAATTATTGGCTCTTCAAACAATCAAACCTTGTCAAAAGATAAGGACGGCATCAATACTGATAATGAAAAATCTTCTAATCCAGTATTGAATCAAACTGAAGATAATGATATTCAAAATGAAGATGAAATTCCTACATGTGATGGAACTTCCGTTACTAGTGATTGTGAAGTAAATGGAGTAATTTACGAAGTTTATAAATATTATCCTGCCGAAGAAGAAAAATACCACTTTGAAACAATTACAACTTACGAAAAAAAGATAACTGGATACTGTACCTTATGCAAGGATGGAACTTTTAGTCCAACTTGTGCTACAGGAAGAGGTGCTTGTTCTCATCATGGGGGAGTAGCAAAATATAATGCTCCTATTTATAGTGAGATTCCAAAAACAGAGCAAAAAAAGATCGTTGATAAAGAAGCAACACCTGAAAGATGGGAAAAAATTGTAAAAGAAACAATTGATAGTAAGTAATATAATAAATGATTGATATTGTTTTAAATAAAAAATTATGTTATACTATACCTGTTACAAAAAAGGAATGATGATTTATGTTAGAAACAATTTTATTAATTATATCTGTATTGTTAATTGTAGTAGTATTATTACAAGGAAATAAAGCAAGTGATGCAGGTCAAATCATTACTGGTGGAAATGAAGTATTATTTCAAAATATGAAAGAAAGAGGCTTTGAATTATTTATTAGTAGATTAACACTTATTTTAGGAGTCCTTTTCTTTATCATATCTTTAATACTATTTTTACAATAATCAAATGAGATGAAAATAAATGAACTTAATGCCCCATGCTTTGGCTTTAAGTTCTTTTTTTATTTTATTTTGTACTCTAAGTAAATAGGAGACTTTAACATTTCTATTGACTTTTACTTTAAGAATAAGTTCATAGTAAGGTCCATCATTAATAAGTACGATATCTAAAATGTGAATAACATTATACTTATCAACAACTTTTTTAATCTTGTTTTTAAATTGTCTATCTTCACAAGTGTAACCAATTAAAAAAATAATATTTTGCTTAACCGCTTGAATAGATTTTAAAATTAAAAGAATAGCTATAAAAATACCACCAAACATATCAATTTTAGGTATAAATTGTCCAAGAATGATAATGAAAATTAAACTTAAAGTAGAAAAAGCTTCAGTTTTAGATTCCAAACTTGAAACAACTAACAATTCGTTTTTTTCTTTTTTTCCAACTATAAATAAATTTTTAGCACTAATAAATTTCAAAAAAACAATGCCTAAAATAAGTAAAATAGCCCCAAGTGGTGGTTTTTGATAATGAATTTTAAAACTTAAATAAATAATAAAAGAACTAACCAATATAGCAACAATTCCCATAAAGAGTTCTACTACGTAAAAAATTTTCCCATATCCATATGGATGAGTTTTGTTTGCTCGTTTTTTTCCAACTTTGATTCCACATAAAGCAATAACATCCGTTACCAAATCACTAATAGTATAAATTCCATCAATAGTAAGGGTAAAGGTATTAAAAAAAATACCACCAGCAAATTTAATAAAAGCAATAAATAAATTAACAAAAATATTTAAATATAAAGCTTTCTGCGCTAATTTCATATGAATCACTACTAATAGTTTACCTTAATTTACATTAATTAAACATATCAAAATTATGACAAATAAGAAAAAATAATCTAAACAGAGCGAATGATTAATGATATAATATTTTAGCATGGAGGTAATATATGAAAGAAGAATGGAAAAATTTTAAAAATGGTCTTTGGACGGAAGAAATTAATGTAAGTGATTTTATTAAAAAAAATTATAGAGCTTATAATGGAGATGAAAAATTTTTAGAGAGTCCCACCCAAAAAACGCAAAAAGTATGGGGAATTTGTACAGAATTATTAAAAGAAGAATTAAAAAAGAAAGTATTAGACATAGATGTAGATCATATGTCAGGAATTGATGCTTTTGATGCAGGATATATATGTAGTGAAGATGATTGTATTGTAGGTCTTCAAACGGATCAGCCACTAAAGAGAATTGTAAACCCATATGGTGGCATTCGTATGGTTCATGAAGAATTAGAAGCTTATGGTTATAAACTAAATCCAGAAGTAGATAAATACTTAAATGAATTCCGTAAAACCCATAATGATGGCGTTTTTGATGCATATACGGATGAAATTAAAAGAGCACGCCATGCAGGTTTATTAACAGGACTTCCAGATGCTTATGGAAGAGGACGTATTATTGGCGATTATAGAAGAGTTGCACTATATGGTATTGACTATTTAATTGAAGAGAAGAAAAAAGATTTATCGGATTTAATAGGTCCAATGGATAGAGAACTAATTCAATTAAGAGAAGATGTATCTATGCAAATAAAAGCCTTAAAGGCAATAAAGAAAATGGCTAGTCGTTATGGATTTGATCTTTCAAAACCAGCTAAAAATAGTAAAGAAGCAGTTCAATGGACTTATTTTGCTTATTTAGCCGCTGTAAAAGAAAATAATGGTGCAGCAATGAGTCTAGGACGTGTAGATGCTTTCTTTGATATTTATTTTGAAAGAGATTTAGAAGAAGGAACGATAACAGAAAAAGAAATTCAAGAAATAATTGATCAGTTTGTTATTAAATTAAGATTGGTAAGACACCTAAGAACACCAGATTATGACGAATTATTTTCAGGTGATCCAACATGGGTTACTGCATCTATTGGAGGTATTACCGAATCAAAAGAAAGTATGGTTACTAAAACAAGTTATCGCCTCCTTCATACTCTAACGAATTTAGATCCAGCCCCAGAGCCAAATATGACGGTATTATGGAGTGAGTATCTGCCAGAAAACTTCAAAAAATATTGTGCAAAAATGAGTATTGATACAGATGCTATTCAATATGAAAATGATGATGTTATGCGTCCATTATATGGTGATGATTATGCTATTGCTTGTTGTGTATCAGCAATGCGTGAAGGTAAAGACATGCAATTTTTTGGAGCAAGATGCAATTTAGCCAAAGCACTACTCTATTCAATTAATGGAGGCGTAGATGAAATAAAAAATACATTAGTAATTGAAGGATTTGCTAAGAATTCAGATGAAGTACTAGATTATGAAACAGTAAAAGAAAATTACTTTAAAATGTTAGCAAAAGTAGCTGAAGTATATTCTAATGCCATGAATATTATTCATTATATGCATGATAAGTATGCCTATGAAGCTGGACAAATGGCTTTACATAATACACATGTAAGAAGATTAATGGCTTATGGTATAGCAGGTTTATCAGTTGTAGCGGATTCTTTATCAGCGATTAAATATGCAAAAGTTTATCCAATCAGAAATGAAGAAGGAATTGCCATAGATTTTAAAATTGAAGGAGAATTCCCTAAATATGGAAATGATGATGATCGAGTAGATGATATAGCGAAGGAAGTTACGCAAGTATTTTATGAAGAACTTGCCAAACATAAATGTTATCGTGATGCTGAACCGACTTTATCCGTTTTAACGATTACATCTAACGTTGTTTATGGTACAAAAACTGGTTCCACTCCAGATGGAAGAAAAAAAGGCGTTGCATTTGCTCCAGGAGCGAATCCAATGCATGGAAGAGATGAATCTGGCGCTATAGCCTCTTTAAATTCAGTTGCTAAATTAGAATATGCCAAATGTTGTCGGGATGGTATTTCTAATACATTCTCAATTATCCCTAGTGCTTTAGGTCATACAAAAGAAGAACAAATAGAAAACCTAATAAGTTTATTAGATGGTTATTTTACTAAAGGCGCTCATCATTTAAATGTAAATGTTTTAAATCGAGAGACATTAATGGATGCAATGGAAAACCCAGATAAATATCCATTATTAACCATAAGAGTATCTGGATATGCTGTAAGATTTAACCGCTTAACCCGCAAACAACAAGAAGAAGTAATTTCAAGAACTTTCCATGAGAGGATTTAATGAAGGTAAGTGTTAATTCTATTGAAACATTTGGACTAGTTGATGGACCAGGAATAAGAACTGTAATCTTCTTAAATGGTTGCAAATTAAGATGTTTATATTGTCATAATCCTGAAATGTGGAAAATGGGATCTTTAAATTACACGGCAGACGAATTAGTTGCTAAAATCATTCGCAATAAACCTTATTTTAAACGAAACCATGGTGGTGTAACATTCTCAGGTGGTGAACCATTATTACAAATAGATTTTCTAATAGATATTTGTAAAAAATTAAAAAGTGAAAACATTCATATAGCCATAGACACAGCAGGTGTTGGAATAGGTAAATATGAAGAACTTTTATCATTAATTGATTTAGTTATTTTAGATATCAAACATCCCAATAAAGAAGAATATAAAAAGCTAACAGGATTAGATATTTCTGAAAGTGAAAAATTTATTGAATGTTTAAATAAAAGTCATAAACCTGTTTGGATAAGACAAGTAATAGTCCCAGGAATTATGGATAATGAAACTTATTTACAGGAGCTAGCAATATATCTAAAAAAAATAAAGAATATTGAAAAAATTGAATTTCTCCCATTCCATCATTTAGGATTTTCTAAATATAAAAAATTAAAAATAAAAAACCCATTGCAAAATGTTTCGGAAATGGATATTCAAAAATGTGAAGAGTTATATCAAAACTTTATGAAAATATATAAGGAAGAAGTCTAATTCTTTCTTATTTTAATTGATTGGAATGTACTTTTGGTATGAAATTTGATGTGTAGTAATACCCTAAAAGTAAAAACTATGATTAATATTGCTGATGAAAAAAGTCTGGTATTTTATGATTTAAAATAATTCTTTCCATATCTCAAAATATTAAAATTTTTAAGTATCAAATTTCTAAAACAATTAAATCTTTCATTTATGAACACTTTATAATATAATATTAATAAGAAAGGAAGTTTGCTATGAAACTTTATAATACTTTAACAAGAAAAATAGAAGATTTTATTCCCTGGGAAGAGGGAGTTGTAAAGATGTATACCTGTGGTCCAACAGTTTATAGCTATGCTCATATAGGAAATTTAAGAACCTATATTATGGAAGATATTTTGGAAAAAACGCTAAGATTTTTAGGATATGATGTAACTCGTGTTATGAATATCACAGATGTAGGACACTTAACAAGTGATGCTGATACTGGTGATGACAAGATGGTTAATAGTGCTAAAAAAGAGCATAAAACAGTATTAGATATAGCTAGATTTTATACAGATGCTTTTTTTAAAGATACAGAAAAACTAAATATTAAAAAGCCAGATATTGTAAGTTCAGCAACAGATAACATTGAGGAATATATTAAAATAATTACAAAATTATTAGAAAATGGATATGCATATAAAGCAGGAGGAAACATTTATTTTGATACTTCAAAATTACACGATTATTACAAACTTACGAATCATGTTGGAGAAGAGCTAATAAGTGGAGTTAGAGATACAGTAGAAGAAGATACCAACAAAAAAAATAAGACAGACTTTGTTTTATGGTTTACAAAATCAAAATTTGATTCGCAAGAACTTAAATGGGATAGTCCATTTGGCAAAGGATATCCAGGATGGCATATTGAATGTTCTGGTATTTCTTTAAAATATCTTGGCGAATATTTAGATATCCATTGTGGAGGTGTCGATAATATTTTTCCACATCATACCAATGAAATTGCTCAAAGTGAAGCATTCATTGGGCATAATTGGTGTAAATATTGGGTTCATGGGGAACACCTAAATGATGCTACGGGTAAAATGAGTAAATCCAAAGGAAAAGTATTAACTGTATCTTTTTTAGAAGAAGAAGGCTTTAATCCTTTAAGTTATCGCTTTATGGTTCTGCTTAGTCATTACCGTAAACAATTAACTTTTAGCTTAGAATCACTTTCTGGAGCCCAAAATGCTTATAAAAAATTAAAATCAAAAGTAAATAGCCTTTCAAAGGATGGTAGTGTAGATGAAAGCATAAAAACTATATACATTACTAAATTTAAAGAATGTCTCGAAGATGATATGAATACAGCGAATGCAATTACTTTACTTTATGATTTGTTAAAAGAAGATACAAATGATACTACTAAAATAAAAGTAATAGAACAGATGGATAAAGTGTTATCATTAGATCTACTGAAAACAGAAGAAAAAAACATAGATGAAGCATACATTAAAGAAATGATCGAAAAAAGAAATAATGCTAAGAAAAATAAGGATTTTGCCTTAGCGGACTCAATAAGAGAAGAATTAGAAGAACAAGGAATTACTTTAAAAGATACTAGAGAAGGAACTATTTATGAGGTAAGATAATGGGAATAATTGTTGATATATTATTTATAATAATTGTTGTATTAGTGATTTTAATAAACTTACTCTTTAGAAGTGTGGTAAAAACAACCAAAAATATAAAAAATGAGACTAACTTATCAGGTTTTGACATAGCAAGAAAAGTATCTTCCATATATTGTCAAGAAGAACCACATATTATTAAAAAAAGTGGAAAATATTTAGATCACTATAACAAAGAGCGAAATGTGATTAAATTATCCCCAGATGTCTTTGATGGAGAAGATATTTATGCTGGAATAACTGCCTTTAATGTTGCTCTAGAAACAGACTTAGAAAGAAAAAATGTAGCAACAGGGAGAAAATTGAATTCGTTTTTAGTAATAGCAAGTTATATTTTAATTATATTAGGAGCTTTTGCTAATAATATCTTAATCATACGTATAGGTTTATTACTTTTTATAATATCTTTTATTATTGAATTTATTTTGATATCATCATTGTTTAAATCAGAAGAAGAATTAAACAAATTATATAAATTAATCAAAAAAGAAAAATTAATAAAACCAGTAGAAGCATATCAAAATAATTGTTTATTATTAATTTTATCGAGACTTGCAACATTACCATATAGTTTTATTAATTATTTTAGATAAAATAAGAAGTGCTAAAGAAAAGCACTTTTTTACGTTATTAAAAAATAATCTTTTACTAATCTTCAATTTACTGGTATAATAAAAACATAAGGTGGTACACATGAATTTAGAAGTGAATGGATTTAATGTCTTTATAATTGTAGCAATTACCTTCTTACTAAGTGCTTTATTAACACCCATAGCCAAAAAAATTGCTATTCATGTTGGTGCGTTAGATTATCCTAATGCTAGAAAAATTCATAAAAAGCCAATGCCAAGATTAGGTGGCTTAGCTATTTATATTGCCTTTTTGATTGGATATGCTATTTTTGGGGAAGTAAATACGCAAATGTTATCTATTTTAATAGGTGGTTTTATATTAATATTAACAGGTATTTTTGATGACATTAAACCTATTAAAGCAAGATATAAGTTGCTAGCCCAAATTTTTGCAGCTTTATTCGTCGTAATATATGGACAAATTAATTTAACTGAAATTAGTTTGTTTGGCTTAAAATTTTATATGAATGAATATATAAGTTATGTTGTGTCTACTCTTTTTATTGTAGCAATAACAAATTCTATTAATATTATAGATGGATTAGATGGACTAGCTGCAGGCGTATCATCAATATATTTTTTAACGATTGCTATTATTGCTTTTTTAATAAATCAAATAGGTGGGTTAGATATTATATTGTCTATCATTATGTTAGGAGCAACATTAGGTTTTTTAATCCATAATTTTCCTCCTGCTAAAATCTTTATGGGAGATACAGGAAGCTTATTTTTAGGATATATGATTTCAATTATTGCTTTATTAGGTTTCAAGGTAACAACCATTACCTCTTTAATTGTTCCATTATGTATTTTAGCTATTCCTATATTTGATACTGTTTTTGCAATATTAAGAAGATTATTAAAACATCAAAATATTGGAGTAGCCGATAAGGAACATTTCCATCACCAATTACTTAAAATGCGTTATTCTCCAATGGCTAGTATTTTAATTATCTATTTTATCAACATTTTATTTGCAGCTGTATCTATCTTTTATGTCTTAGGTGATAATAAATTAGCAATTGCCATTTATGTTGCCTTAATGATTTTACTACTATTCGTTGTTTTAAAAACAGATATATTATATGATCATAGTAAGAGAAAATATAAAAAGTTGAAAGGAAAAAAATAATTTGCTATAATAAAATAGAAAGTTGGTGTAAAATTGATTCAATCAGTAAAAAATATATATTATAATATAACAAAATATAAGTTTTTACTTCAACAATTAGTAATAAGGGATTTTAAAGTAAAATATAAAAGAAGTGTACTAGGAATTTTATGGAGTGTTTTGTATCCATTACTTATGATGATGGTAATGGCCATAGTATTTTCCAATATGTTTAAGTTTAGTATGGAAGGAGTAAATTATTTAGTTTATTTAATGACAGGGTTAGTTATATTTAACTACTTTAGTGAAGCAACGAATAATGCTATGGGAGCAATCATTGGAAATTCTAGTTTAATCAATAAAGTATATATACCAAAATATATTTTTCCTGTTGCAAAATGTATATTTGTCGGAATTAATTTTGTATTATCATTACTACCCTTATTGCTGATAATATTATTTTCAGGAAATGCAGCTGAGGGAACAAAATGTTATATAAATATTTATTATTTATTACTTCCGTTTATTTATCTTTGCATGTTTATGTTTGTAGTGGGAGTTGGCTATATTTTAGCTACAGTTTCTGTATTTCTAAGAGATATGATATATATATGGGGAATAATGATTACCATACTTAATTATTTTACACCTATATTTTATAGTATTTCTATTTTACCAGAAACGCTTCAAAATATTTTTAAATTAAATCCCTTATATATTTATATAAACGCAACACGAGAAATTATCTTAAATGCTACCGCACCTACGCCTCTTTATTTATTAGTTTGCTTTTTATCAGGATTTGGCATGATGGTAATAGGTGCCTATATTTTCAAAAGGAAACAAAATAAATTTATTTATTATTTATAGGAGGAAAAATGATTAGAATAAAAAATGTAGGTATGCGATTTAACTTAGGAATCGAAAAAGATAACTCTCTTAAAATGATTTTTATTAGATTATTTGATAAAAGAAAAAGAGTAAAAAAAAGCGATTTTTGGGCTTTAAAAAATATTACTTTTAACGTAGAAAAAGGAGATGTAGTAGGATTAATTGGCTCTAATGGAGCTGGGAAAAGCACTCTTTTAAAAGTAGTAAGTGGAGTGATGAAACCAACCGAGGGAAGTGTCGAAGTAGATGGAGTTATATCTCCTATGATTGAATTAGGAGCAGGTTTTGATGGTGACTTAACAGCCCGTGAGAATATATACTTAAATGGAGCAATATTAGGGTATTCCAAAGAATTTTTAAATTCTAAATTTGATGAAATAGTGGAGTTTTCAGAATTAAGAGAATTTTTAGATGTACCAGTTAAAAACTTTTCATCAGGTATGGTCGCAAAGTTAGCCTTTTCTATCTCTACGATTGTCGATCCAGAAATATTGATAGTTGATGAGATATTATCAGTAGGCGATATTAAATTTCAAGAAAAAAGTAAAAATAAAATGATGTCTATGATTAAAGGAGGTACAACGGTATTATATGTTTCTCATTCTTTAGAATCAATTAAAGAAATATGTAATAAAGTAGTGTGGTTAGAACATGGCAAAATTATTATGATGGGAAGTGCCAAAAAAGTATGTAAATCCTATTATGATAAACAATTAAAAGAAAATTAGAAAGATAGAGGTATTAATGTATGGTTATAACAAAGACACCTTTTAGAGTAAGTTTATGCGGTGGAGGTAGTGACCTTCCAGCATTTTATGAAAAAAATGGAGGATGTGTAATTAGTACAACTATAAAGAAATATATGTATATTACATCTCATCCATCTTTTGATAAAACACAAACCGTATTAAAATATTCTAAAACAGAATGTGTTCACAATTTAGATGATATTGAGCATTCAATATTTAGGGAATGCTTAAAACAAGAAGGATTAGAAGGATATGAGATCACATCAATCGCAGATGTACCACAAGGTACAGGCTTAGGTTCTTCCAGTGCATTTACAGTCGGCTTGATTAAAAATTTAAAATGTCAAAAAAGGGAGTATATATCCGATGAAGAAGTAGCTCAAATGGCTTGTGATATGGAAATTAATAAATTAGGTAATCCTATAGGAAAACAAGATCAATATGCAGCAGCTTATGGAGGTCTTAACTATTATCAATTTAATCGTGATGGAAGTGTATTTGTGGAGCCTATTTTAATGTCTAAAGAAGCATATAATCAATTAGAAAAAAATTTAATTATGCTTTATGTTGGAGGAGAACATAGTGCTTCTAGCATTTTAAAAGAACAGTCAAAAAATATGATAAATGCTAAAGAAAAAGAAAAAGGCCAAAAAAGAATAGTCGAATTAACTTATAAATTAAAGTATGAATTGGAGCATAATAACATTGATGCTGTCGGCGAAATTTTACATGAAAACTGGATCATAAAAAAAACTTTAGCAAGCGGAATATCAAACCCTAAATTTGATGAATGGTATGATAAAGCTTTAAAAGCTGGAGCCAAAGGAGGCAAAATATTAGGTGCAGGAGGAAGTGGATTTTTCTTGTTTTATGTTCCTGAAGAAGAACAAGAAAAATTTAGAAAGGAAATGAAAGATTTGCCAGAAATGGAATTTAAATTCGATCATCAGGGTACAACTGTCATTTTTGTAAATTAAGGAGGAAAGAAAATGAGAGCATTAGTTACAGGCGGAGCAGGGTTCATAGGAACTCATTTAGTAAGAGAATTATTAAATAGAGGATTAGAGGTTGTTTGCGTTGATAATTTTACGTTGGGGCACCAAGAAAACGTTGATTGCTTCTTAGAAAATCCAAATTATAAATTTTATAATTTAAATATTGAAGAAACAGAAAATTTTTGTGAAACATTAAAAGATGAGAAGATTGATATAGTATATCATTTAGCGGCAAATTCTGATATTCAAAAAGGCGGAAGAATGCCAAGCATAGATTTTAACGATACTTTTATGACAACATACAGTACGCTAGAATTTATGAGAAGAAATAATATAAAAAGATTATTCTTTGCTTCAACTTCGGCAATTTACGGAGATAAACAAGAAATGTTAACAGAAACATTAGGAGGTTTAAGTCCGATTTCTTATTATGGTGGTGCTAAATATGCAAGTGAGGGATTTATTTCATCATATACGTTCATGAATGATTTGCATACTGTCATATTTAGATTCCCCAATGTAATTGGTCCTAACTTAACACATGGTGTTATTTATGATTTTGTTCGTAAATTACAAAAAAATCCAAATGAATTAGAAATTTTAGGTGATGGGCATCAAACTAAACCATATTTATATGTACTTGATTTAGTGGATGCGATCTTACAATTTACATTAGATAAAGAAATGAAACAAGGCGTTGAAATATATAACGCGGGAGTTGAAACAGCAACGAGTGTTACTACAATAGCTAATATAGTGTGCGAGGTATTAGGATATAATAATGTAAAATATAACTACACAGGTGGAATAGGTGGATGGAAAGGTGATGTTCCAAAATTTCAATATGATTTAACTAAAATTCATAATGCGGGATGGAAGGCACAACATACATCTGATGAATCTGTTAGAGAAACAGTTGAATACATTAAAAACAATCATTAATAAAAAACTCAAGATATAAGCTTTAATAAGTTTTATTCAAATCTTGATTTTTTTTTAAAATTACAATAATTAAGCAAATTAAGAAAAATACTGAAAAAAATAGCAAATTACCTAGAAAAATGTTATACTTATATAAAGGAGGAATATGAAAGCAGTAATTATGGCTGGTGGCAAGGGAACGAGAATTGCTTCAATTACTAATGATGAAATTCCTAAACCAATGTTAGCCATCGGCGGGAAAACAATATTGGAACACCAAATTGAGTGTTTAAAAAAATCAGATATTAAAGAAATCATAATTGTTATAGGGCATCTTGGAGATAAAATAAAAGATTACTTTAAAGATGGTAATAAATTTGGAATAAAAATAAGTTACTATGAAGAGAATCCTAATAAACCATTAGGTACTGCGGGTTCGCTATATTATTTAAAAAGTATGATTGATGAAGATTTTATTTTAATATTTGGTGATGTATTTTTAAATGTTGATTTTAACAAAATGGCTGAATATCATCGTAATCACTTTGCGGATGCTACGTTACTTACACATCCTAATTCTCATCCATTTGATAGTGATTTAGTAGTAGTAGATGATGTTGGAAAAGTAATTGGCTTTGATTCTAAAGAGAATAATCGTAATTATGACTATAAAAATTTAGTTAATTCAGGAATTTATATGTTTTCTCCTAGAGTATTTGATTATATATCAGAACCTAAAAAATGTGGTTTAGAAAAGGATGTTATAACTAAAATGATTACTTTTGGAGATAAAGTATGTTCTTATCATTCAACAGAATATGTTAAAGATATGGGAACTCCAGAAAGATACTATAGTGTAAATGAAGATTATATCAATGGTTTATGTGAACATCGTAATTTAAGTCATAAACAAAAAGCTATATTTTTAGATAGAGATGGCACAATTAATGTGCATATTCCATTTTTAGCAAATAAGGAAAAATTTGAGTTAATTGATGGTGTTAGTGAGGCAATTAAAATGATTAATTCATCAGAATACTTATGTATAGTTATAACTAATCAACCAGTAATTGCTCGAGGTGAGTGTACATTCTCAGAGTTAGAAGATATTCACAAGAGAATGGAAACATTACTTGGTAGGGATGGAGCATATATTGATGGATTATATTTTTGCCCCCACCATAAAGATAAAGGATTTCCAGGAGAAGTAGCAGAATTAAAATTTGATTGTGATTGCCGTAAACCTAAAATAGGTATGCTTTTAAAAGCAAGTAAAGATTACAATATTGATTTAAATCAATCGATAGTTATAGGAGATTCAACTCTTGATATTAAAATGGCTGAAAATGCTCATATGAAAAGTATTTTAGTTAAAACTGGCCAAGCTGGACTAGATAATAGATATAGTGTTAAACCAGATGAAGTTGTCGAAGATTTATTATCAGCGGTAAAAATGATTATAAAATCAAAAGAAATAGAAAGAAGGAGATAAATATGATAGATTTTAAAAACGCAATTAAAGAATATTATGAAAGAGAAATTGAATGTATTAAAAAATTTAATTTAGATGAAATTAATGAAGCAATGAATGTTATATTAAATACTTACAATAATGGTGGAACTATTTACGTTTGTGGTAATGGTGGGAGCGCATCAACTGCTTCTCACATGCAAAATGATTTTAATAAAGGAATTAGTGAATATGTTGACAAAAAATTTAACTTCTATTGTTTAAATGATAATGTATCAACTATGATGGCTGTTGCTAATGATATTGGCTATGAAGAAATATTTAGATTTCCATTATTAAATAAAATAACTGACAAAGACTTATTTATAGGTATTTCAGGCAGTGGCAACTCTAAAAATGTTTTAAATGCTGCCGAATATGCTAAAGAATGTGGAGCTAAAGTAATTGGAATAACTGGATATTCTGGTGGAAAGCTAAAAGAAATGTCTGATTATAAAATGCATGTTGATGAAAATGATATGCAAATAGCAGAAGACTTACATATGACGTTTGATCACATGATGATGAAAATATTTTATAATTACCTAACTAAAGGAGAAATAACTGGTAATAATATTAATGTTAAGCACTAAAATACTTAAAAAATTTTACGGAAAGGTTAAAGAATGAAAAAAGAAAGATTTATTTTTGCAGATGTAATAAGAACAATAGCAATAATTTTTGTAATAATGATTCATACTACAAGCAGTTATATGTATGATGTGGTATTAGGAACAGATGTGTTAAGTTTTAATTTAGTACTAATTTTAAATTCAATTTTTTCTATAGCAGTAGCTTTATTTTTTATGATTTCAGGTTGTTTCTTAATAAGAAAAGATAGTGATTTGGATAGGAATCATTTTAAAAGAGTAGTAAAGAGAATTGTGCAATTATTATTTTGGACAATCTGTTATTTATTATTTTGTAAATATGTTTTAGATTGGAATATAGATTTAAATTATTCTTTAAAAGCGATGTTTTTTAATGTGCAAGTAAGTCATCTTTGGTTTATGTATCCATTAATAGCATTGTATTTGTTGAGCCCTATAGTTAGCAAATTGTATTATTCAATATCGAAAAAGCAACTTAATTATTTGCTAATTATTACGTTTGTAATACCACTTATAGTTAAAACTTTTTCTCAATTCTTTTCATTTATATCCATGCCTTTATTTGCAGTAGGATTTTCTGAATTTGGATACTTTATCTTAGGAAAATATATTTTTGATAATAGAAAAATATTAAAAGAAAAATTAAAGTTAATAACTCCAATAGTTTTAACTATTATTGGTATTATACTAATTTTAATTTATGCTAAATATAACATATATAGATTTGGAATAGCTGATAAGCCATTTTATGATTATAGTAGATTTCCAGTCGCATTATATTGTGTTTCGTTTTATACAATATTTGTTTTCTTAGAAGATAGATTGAAAAATATGCCGAATTTTTTAAAGAAAATAATAACAAGTATAGGTCAAAATTCTGGGGGAATTTATTTCTTACACATGCTAATACTTTATATTATTGGAAATTTATATATTGGATCAATAGGCTTTACTTCAAATGAAGGAAATATATTATTTATGATTTTAGGTGCTTTTCTATATTTTATAGTAAGTTATTTAGTAATTTTAATATTGAAAAAAATTCCAATAATTAAATATTTTGTTGAATAAAAGGAGAAAAAATGAAAAAGATTAAAGTAATGAGTATTTTCGGCACAAGACCTGAAGCAATAAAAATGGCTCCACTTGTAAAAGAACTTGAAAGTAGAAGTGAAATAGAAAGTATTGTTTGTGTTACAGCCCAACATAGAGAAATGTTAGATCAAGTATTGAAAACTTTTAAAATAACACCGGATTATGATTTAAATATTATGAAACAAAGTCAAACTCTTAGTGATGTAACTATCAGAGCTTTAAATGGCCTTGAAGGAGTAATTAAAGAAGTTAAACCAGATATAGTTTTAGTTCATGGGGATACAACAACTACATTTGCAGGAGCGCTTGCAGCATTTTATAATCAGGTTGCAATTGGACATGTTGAAGCAGGTCTTAGAACAAATAATAAATATTCACCATTTCCTGAAGAAATGAATCGTCAAATGGTAGATTGTATGACTGATATGTACTTTGCTCCAACGAATTTGAGCAAAGAAAATCTACTTAAAGAAAGTAAAGAAGAAAGTAAGATATATGTTACTGGCAATACTGTTATTGATGCAATGAGTACAACGGTTGATAATAATTATATACATCCAGAATTTGAATGGTTTAAACCAGGAGAAAAAATGATTTTACTTACTGTTCACAGAAGAGAAAACTTGGGAAATCCAATGCAACATATTTTTAAAGCCATAAAAAAAATTGTTGATGAATTTAGTGATGTTAAAGTAATTTACCCAATACACATGAATCCCCAGATTAGAGAAATAGCAAATAAAATATTCGAAGGTTGCAATAAAGTAAAACTAATTGAACCACTTGAAGTATTTGATTTTCATAATTTTCAAAATAAATCATACATAATTCTTACTGATAGTGGAGGAATTCAAGAAGAAGCACCGGCTTTAGGAAAGCCAGTATTGGTACTTAGAGAAACCACTGAAAGAACAGAAGGAATTGAAGCAGGAACCTTAAAATTAGTTGGAACAGATGAAGAAAAAATTTATAATGAAACCAAAAAATTACTGACTGATAGTAAAGAATATGAAAAAATGAGTCATGCATCAAATCCTTATGGTGATGGTCATGCTAGCAAACGTATAGTTGATGCAATAATAGCAAAGTTTAATAGTAAAAGTGAGGAAAAATAATAAATGAACACAAATCTTTTGTTAAGTATTTTATGATTAGTGTATTTGTAACTGTAATAGATATATTTGTATCTTGGCTTACAGAAATTTGGGTTCCAGTTATTTATGCTAACTCTATTGGCATAATAACAGGATTTATAGTACAATATTTCATGACATCAAAATATGTATACAATAAAAAGAATATGAAAGTATTTCTAAAATTTTTTGTTACCTTCTTAATTGGTTTTGTTTTAGCAGATTTAATAGTATATATATTTAGAGTAATGATTTTTGAAAATTCTAATAAATTAATTGTATTTATGATAAGTAAAGGATTTTCAATTGTAATACCATTTTTTGTAATGTATTTTATAAGAAAAAAATGGATTGGTCAAGAAAAGTAATGTTAGGAGTTTAGAGTAATGAAAAATAGAAAAATATTAGTATTTTTACCATGTTATAACGAAGAATTAAATATAACTGATTTAATTGAAGAATGGAATAAACACGAAAAAAAGCTTAAAGATAAAGGCTTTATTCTTGAAGTATATGGAATTAATGACTGTAGTAAAGATAAGACTAAAGATAAAATATTAGAAATGGCTAAAAAGTACAAAAACATTCATTTAATTGATCATAACGAAAATAAAGGACTAGTTGGAGGATTAAATACAGCTATCGAAAGCTTCATTAAATTATCTAAAAAGGGTGATTATATGGTTTTAATGGATGGAGATAATACTCATAATCCAAGATATATTTTTGATATGTTAAATAAAATAGAAGAAGGTTATGACTGCGTTATTGCTTCAAGATATTGTGCCACATCAAATGTCATAGGAGTTGCAAAACATCGTTTATTTATGAGCGATATGGCTGGAGTTTATTATAAGATAATACTTAACATTCCAAATGTTAAAGATTATACTTGCGGTTATCGTATCTATACTAATGAAATAATAAATAAATTAGTGAATAATTTTGGAAAAGATCCAATCAAAGAAAAAAGCTTTGCTTGTATGATGGAATTATTATATAAATTATATTTATCTGGTGCAAAATTTAATGAAATAGGTTTTGAACTTAGATATGATAACAAAAAAGGAGAAAGCAAAATGAAGGTATTGAAAACTATGTATAACAGTCTTAGGGTAGGATTTTATCTTCGTAGGAAGGGGAAAAAGTTGATGACCAATGAAAAAGATAATCAATAAACTTTTAAGTAAATTACCAATTATAATATTATTTATTTTTTGCGGGATAATGTCGTTTGAAATGTGTTTTTCTCCATTAGCACAAGGACATGGACATGGATACGATTCTGCGATATTTGCAACTGTAGGTAACGCTTTAAATAAAGGAAGAGTTTTATATACAGAAATAGTTGATAACAAGGGACCATTAATTTATTTCATTGATGCACTAGGATTAACAATTAATTATGATTTTGGAATTTTTATTATTGAATTTATTTTTCTATTTATTGGAGCTATATTTTTATATAAAACGGCTAAAATTATAACTAAAGATAAAAAGTGGGTGTCTTTCTTTTCAACAATATTTTCAATGCTTTTATTATTTTACACTATTAATGGTGGGAATTATACGGAAGAATATGCTATAACTTTTATAAGTATAGCCACCTATTTTGTGACTAAATTTTTATATAGTGATTATAAATTAAAATGGTATGAACTTATTATAATTGGTATATGTTTTTCAGCAACATTTTTATTACGAGCAAATTTATGTGCGTTTTTCATAAGTCAAATTATAGTAGTTTCTATTTGCTTAATTAAAGATAAAAAAATAAAAATATTATTTAGAGCAATGGGGTTGATTTTGTTAGGAATAGCAATATGTTTATTACCATTCCTAATATATTTAATTAAAAACGGTGCTCTTAGTGCTTGTTTAGACATAGTATATTTTGGAGTAATGGATAGTTTTGGCGAAATTACTTTAACCAACAGATTAATTAAAGTATTTGATTTAATTAATCTCACAAATGTTTCGCAAGCATTTACAATTTGTGCAATAGCATTTTTATATTTTTTAACAAAACCTAAAATAGAAAAAGAAACTTTTAAAATTTTGTTAATAGCATTTTTAGGAATGCTAATTAATTTATATGCAAACTCACTTACTGGAGGAGCTGCGTGGGCTTATACACATTATTTTATATCATTTGTCCCAATTATTGTAGTAATAGTATCTTGGCTTTTTGATAATGTTTACAAAAATATTAATATGTTAAAAATAAATACTGAATTTAAAAATATAACTACAATAATTCTAGTTTTTATATTAATAATTCCAACTTCTATAGATTTGTTAAAAGATTCTATCCAAAGAGCTAACGTTACAACCCCAGTAGCTAGCGCTATGCAACAATATATTCTTGATAATACAAAAGAAAATGATACGATACAAATTATTAATGTGGATGATACAATTTATTACCCAACAAATAGAATAGCTACATCAAAACACATTTATTTTGCAGGTGGATTCTCTGAAGAAAGAAAAAACAAAGATGCAAATGAATTAGCAAATGATTTATATGAAGCGGAAAAACCAGCCAAAATAATAATGCTACCTGCTGGAGATGTAAACAATTTAGATTTTATAAACTCATTAACTGATAAAGAAACATTTATAAAATTTTTAGAAGAAAAATATGTATTTGATAATGAGGCAAGTACTCAATTTAATTGCAACGTTTACTTGCTAGCATAGGCAGATTTAATGATTAAAAAAGCTCACATCTCAATAGATGATACAATTAATATATTTGAAGATTTAAATGCCAATCGTAATTATTATGATAGTATTTTTGCAAATAAGACAATGGGTTTACTAAAGGAATTACATGACAAATATAATATGGTATTTCACCTCTATTGTTTTTGTGAAAATATGAACGCATCTTTTAATTTGAATTTTTGTACAGATAAATATAAAAAGGAGTTTAAAAAAAATAGAAGATGGCTAAAAATTAATTTTCATGGCAAAAACGGAAATACTAATTTAACAAATCTTAATTTATCAGAGTTTAAAAATTTGTTTTGTGATTTTAAATTTCAAATAAATAGAATTTGTGGTTTAAATTTGACTAAATTGACAAGATTACATAATTATAATATTACTTATGAACAATTATTATTTTTAAGAAGCCAAAAGATCAATAAATTATTTGCTAGTGAAAAAATAGATATTGACTGTTACAATTTAAAAAAACATGAAAAAAGATTAATAAAACAAAAAGGCGTATATTTAAAAGATAAAATGAAATATATCAATGTTCATATTAGGTTAGATAATTGTCAAGATGTTTTAAAAGAAATAAAAAAAATTGATGAACATAAAATTTATATTTTTATGCATGAGTGGATGTTTTATGATAATTTCTTAAAAATGAAATCAAATATTGAATTAATAGGAAAATGGGCAAAAGAAACTAAATGTAAATTTATTTAAAGGAGGCTAAAATGGATAAAATAAAAAGATTAATCAATGTCGTAATTCCAATAACAGTGTGTAATTTTAAATGTCATTATTGTTATTTAGCTCAAACTAATTCGTTTGACAAAAATATTCCTAAATTACAATATGATATGTTAACCATAAAAAATGCTTTGAGTAAAGAGCGGCTTGGTGGCCCTTGTATGATGAACCTTTGTGCTGTTGGCGAAACACTTTTAGCACCATATCTTTTGGATTTGACTAATGCAATGCTAGATAATGGACATTATGTAACTATCGTAACTAATGGATCGCTTACTAATAAGATAAAGGAATATTGTAAGTTAGATGAAGATAAGAAAAAAAGATTATTTTTTAAATTTTCCTATCAATTTTTAGAATTAAAAAGACTAAATCTATTAGATACATTCTTTGAAAATGTAAAAATGATACGTGATTCAGGTATATCATATACCGTAGAATTAACAGCCAATGATAAATCTATTCCGTATATTGATGAAATAACTCAAAAATGTATCGATAACTGTGGTGCTATTCCTCACATAATTGAATCACGAGATAATAATAATAATTTTAAAAAATTGACAAAATTGTCAAACAAAGAACACATGGAAAATTGGAATAAATTTGATACTGATTTAATTAAGTTTCAAGATTCTATTTGGGGAGAACATAGAAATGAGTTTTGCTATGCTGGAGATTGGATTTCAACACTTTATTTAGAAAGTGGTAATTTTGCACCATGCTTTGCTGGAGGGCCAATTATTCAAAATATTTTTGAAGATATTAATGAAGTGATTCATTTTTGTAGTATTGGTAACAAATGTCCATGGGAACATTGTTATGCAGGATATGTATTACTAACACTTGGAGTAATTCCTAATTTCGAAGCGCCAACATATGCCCAATTACGTAACAGGAAAACTGTCGATGGCAAAGACTGGCTTCAACCAGAAATGAAGCGGTTTATGGAATCAAGATTTAACGAAAGTAATAAAGAATATACTAACAGTCGAAAAGAAATAATAAATTGGTATCGTGATATAGAATTTAATAACAAATATGATTATAATATTAAGTTTTCAAAAGCACTAGAAAACACTTTGAAAAAAGAGAGAATAAAAAGTGTGGCAATTTATGAAAATACCAAATATCAAGAAAGTTTAATTGATGGATTGTTACACACATCCATCAAGGTGAAATGTATCATTTCACCTAATTACATAGAAACAAATTCTGATATAAAGACTTTTATCATTCATAGATGTAAGTATTTAGGTAAGAGAATATTGCGAAAAGATGAAATACCAGTTTTAAATTTATATGATAGTATTCCAAAAGTTGATGCTGTTTTGGTTACAGATATTATGCATTTTGGAAAAATAAAAAAGCAGATTAATGAAAAGTTGAAAACTAAAGTTATATTAATAACTGAACTGGGAAATTAATGGTTAATTGCCATTTTTTTTTGACATAATAACATTAAAGTTGTTATAATTATAATGTAATATTATTAGAAATTGGAGTAAATTATGAAAAAGAAAAAAAATGCAATAATGATAGCTGATACAAGGCCTGCTTTAATTGGAAATCTATTAATTCAGTTAAAAGATACTAATGATAGATTATTTGATGAAGCAATTATATATTATTATGATAAAATAGATGAAAAGGATAAAAAGATAATAGAAGATTTAATTCCGTGTAGATTTATTAAATTTAATTATAAATTACCAGACAATATTAAAGCATTGCCAGCATTTGAAAAATTTTCACCATTAATGTTTTCTAGATACTATATGTTCGATTTATTAAACGAATATGAAACTATTACTTGGCTAGACACGGATGTCTTAATTTGCGGTAAACTAGATTCAATAATTGATAAAGCCAAGGAAAGTGGTATGTCTGCTAATTTTGAAGACCCAAAAAACAAGTCTTATAAAACAACTGATACAGTTCGAACCAGCTTTAAGATACCTATATCTAACTATGATATGACTAGGTATAACATGAGTTCAGGTTTAATAACAGTAGCAGATACTCTAAAAGATTATGATAAAATGACAAAATGGTGTTTTGATAAAACTATCGAATATGCCGAGAATTTAGTATTACCCGATCAAGGTATTTTAAATATATTAATTCAAGAATTTAATGTGAATGTTACTTGCGTTGGTGAAAATGGAGCATATTGTTTCTATCCAAGTTATAAAAGAGATGCTAGTAATGCTAAAATTGTTCATGCTTGGGGAACTCGTAAATTTTGGAAAAGCTGGTATTTATTTAAAACCTATCCCAAATGGTATGAATATTATAAGGAGTGGTTAAAACTCGGAGGAAGTGATTGCCTTGGTGAAATAAAACCAGATGTTTCAATAATTATACCAATGTATAAACCAAAAGTTGAGTACTTTAAGCAAATTCTTGATGATCTTCTTATAAAACAAGAGCAGGAACATGGATTTCAATATGATAATTTCGAAATTATTTTAGTAGTTGATGGCAATGAAAATGACGAACTTATAAACCTTTTAAAGAAATATGACGATCCTCGGGTTAACCTAATTATTAATGAGGAAAGAGCAGGTATTGCTAAAAGTTTAAATATTGGCATTAAAAATGCTAAAGCTGATTATATTGCTCGTATTGATGATGATGATCGTATAGCAAAAAATCGCCTTTATAAACAAGTTAAATATTTAAATGAACATAGCGATATTGATTTAGTAACATCTAATTTTGAATATTTTGGAGATATGAACGAAGAGAGAATATCATTTGAAGGTGAAATGGCTCATGCATGGAGTATATTTACTTGTCCATTTAATCATCCCACAATAATGTTCCGCAAAAAATTCTTTATAGAAAATAATTTATGGTATGATGAAAGTAGAAGTCATGTTGAAGATTGGGAACTTTGGTTAAGATGCTTTGATAAAGGTATGAAAGTTGGTAGTATCCCAGAAGTATTATATTATCACCGTTGGCATGCTGGTTCTGCTGGCCAAAATAAAAAAACAATCGACATGATGCGTGACTTAGTAAAAAAGAATTTTGCTAAATTAGATATTAACCTAACTGAAGAAGATTTAAAAATAGTTGCTCCTTGGAATGGCAAAGTAGGTGCTGAAGAATTAATTCGATTAAATAAAATATTTAGTCAAGCATTGAAAAATAATGACAAGAAAAAAATCTATAATAGCAGATGTTTAAATCATGTTTTTGATTTACGACTTTTTGAAGCTGAACATGGCTATATGAAAGATATAGTTATAAAGAAGTCCACTATTAGCAGTTTAAATACTAATAGAAAATCATTAAAGCAAAAAATATTAGGGCCACTATATCGACCTTTTAAAAGAGTTTTTTATAATATTATGGCAGAAGCAGTTAATGACAACTTAAGTAATCAAAGCAATCAATCATTACAAATATTAAAAGATAAAAGTGATATATTAATTAATAATTTTAATAACAAAGAAAAGTTACTTATCGACGATATCGAAAAAAATATAAAAAAAAATAATGATATTTTGATAGATATGCAAAATAAAGTTTATTTACTTCATGACCAAATGTATGATTTTGAAAAGAAATATGATTTTTTAAGAGATGAAAAACTATCTAATTTATATTTTACCAAGAAAATAATATTAATTGGTACTAGTGAACATAGTAACATTGGTGACGCTGCCATAACTTATGGAGAATATGAGTTTATTAGGAAATACTTCAAGGACTATAAATTAATAGAAGTATCAACTTACGAATTTAGTGATACATTGCCTTATCTAGAGAATATTATAAATAATGATGATCTAATATTTTTACAAGGGGGCGGCAATTTAGGAAATAAGTTTAAAAATGAAGAAAATGTTCGAAGAATTATAATTGAAAACTTTCCAAATAATAAAATCATTATATTACCTCAAACAATTTATTTTAATGATGATAAGGAATTTGAAATAAGTAAAGAAATTTATAATAAACATCATAATCTAACTATATTTACTCGTGGACATATTAGCTTAGAAATTGCTAAAAAAAATTTTTTTAATGCAAAATGTTATGAGTCTTTGGATTTAGCACTAAACTTAAATTTTGATTATGGCTATAATCGTAATGGAATAATGTGTTGTTTAAGAGATTTAAACGATGAAAGCGGTTTAGATAAAAATAAGTATGAAGAAATATTAAAAATAATTAAGTCTGTTGATAATAATTATAGTTTTACTAATAATCTTTGGACAACAAATATCAAAAAAATCCAAAGAAACTATGTTGTGTACGAACAATTGAAAAATTTTGCAAGGCATAAATTAGTAGTTACCGATCGATTACATGGTCTAATATTTTCTCTAATTACTAATACACCATGCATAGTAATAAGTGCTTTTAATCACAAATTAAAAGAATTTACTGAGATGTTAAAAGACAATAAAAGTATCATATTTATTGATAAAAATATTGATAAATTACCTGAAAGCATAGATAAATTTTTAAATAAAAAAAATATAGTTAAAAACGAATTTTCTACAAATCTATTAATTACTGCAAAAATAATTTTAGAAGATAACAATAAATGAGGTAAATATGATTAAGTTTAGTATTATAGTTCCTGTTTATAATGTAGAAAATTATTTAAGAAAATGTTTAGATAGTATAGTAAATCAAACATATCAAAACTATGAAGTAATAATTATCTGTGATAAGTGTAGTGATAATAGTGAAGTAATAGTTGATAAATATGTTAAAAAATATAAAAATTTTAGTAAAATTTTTGCTGAAAAAACAGGACTCAGTAAAGCACGAAATCTTGGTATTGAGGCTTCAAAAGGAGAATATATTTTGTTCTTAGATAGTGATGATTTTTTTGAAAAAACACTATTAGAAACAATAAATAATGAAATAAAAGGAAATCCTGATTTAATCCGTTTTCAAATTCAAGATATAGTTAATGATAAAATTATTAAGTATGAAGAAATTGGCTTTAATACTATTGATGGTATAAGTGCTTTTAATAAGATATTAAAATATCATTATATAGAAAATGCATGGAGTTATTGTTATAGTGCTAAATATTATAAAAAGAATAAATTTAAATTTATGGAAAATTGTATTGCTGAAGATTATGGCTTAATTCCTTTAGTGATTGCTAAAGCTAAAAAAGTAAAATCAATTTCTTATATTGGTTATAATTATGTAAAACGAAAAAATAGTTTAATGACAACTAATGACTATTCTAAAAAAATAAAAAAAATGGAGGATATGATTTTACAAGCTAATTTTCTAAAAAAAGAATTAGCAAATATTAATCCAAATAAAGATTTAATAGCTTTTATTAATAATTCACTAATTTATTATTCAACAAGGTTAAAATATAGAGATTTTAAGAAATATAATAAAATCTTAAAAATCAATAATTGTTATGTTCATTTAAAAGCTAAAACTATAAAATCAAAAATTAGGAATTTTCTTATAAAAAATAATGCATATTTATTTTATAATTATCTTAAGAGGTGAAAATGGCAAAAATTAGTTTAATAGTTCCAGTATATAACACATCCAAATATCTTAGAAAATGTCTGGATTCTTTAATAACGCAAACATATAAAGATATTGAAATAATTGTCATTAATGATGGATCAATTGATAATTCTGAAGAGATAATAAAATTATATCGAGACAAAAGATTAAAATATATCAGTAAAAAAAACGAAGGTATTGGAAAAACTAGAAATTTAGGGATAGAAAATGCAACTGGAAATTATATTGCTTTTGTTGATTCAGATGATTATTTAGATAAAAATTTTTGTAAAAAAATGATAAAAAAAGCTGATGAAGATAATTGCGATATTGTAATATGCAATTATTTTGAAGATAGAAATGATAAATTAAAAAAAATAGAATTTGTAAACTTTAAAGATTCATCATTAAAAAGCAATCCAAGTTTAATTAATTTTATCAATTTAGGACCATGCAATAAAATTTATAAAATGAATATGATCAAAAAAAATAATATTAAATTTGAAGAAAATTTAAAATATGAAGATGCTCCATTTGTTATTAAATCATTATTAAATGCCAAAAAAATAGGAAAAATAGCCGACTTTTTGACATACTATGTTATACACGAAAAAAGTGAAACAACAATAAGAGACAAAAGAATATTTGATATTTTTAAAATCATAGAAATAATTGTCAAGAATCTTAAAGAAGTTGATTATCCTAAAGAACCAATAATTAGTCTTATTGTTATGATTTTAACAGATTACACTATACAACAGAGATATATTAAAGATAAAAAAGATCGAGATACTTTTATAAATGAAGCATTTAAATATCTATATAAGCTAGATCCAAAATGGAGAAAATGTAATTATTTAAAAAGGTTTAATTATTTGAAAAGAATCGTAAAAACAAATAGAACATTAACAAAATTATATTGTAGCTTGTATAATTTTAGGCATAATTAAAGAAATTATGCTTTTTAAATACTATTAAATACGATATAATTAAAATATGTGAGGTAAAATATGAAAAAAAGAAGATTACTAGAAATATTTTTATTAACCTTACCATTATTAGACTTATTAACAAGTTTAAATAATAGAATGGTGGAAAATTTTTTATCAGTAGGAATGATTATTAAAGGATTAGCAATTATTATAGCTTATATTTATGTGTTTTTCTTATCTGCAAGTAAATTTAAAAAAATATCGATTTTATATTATTTAGGAATTATAATATATATAATTGGATATTTCTTATTTAAAAATGATTTATTAAATCTAACTTTTTTAGTAAGTGAGCTTAAATACATTTTAAAATTCATCTATTTTCCAGTATTAACATTTGCATTATTAAACATATTTGATGAAAGTGGCTTTGAAAAAGACAAATTAGATAAAATAATGTTATGGAATTTAATATTTTATATTTTAATAATAATAATACCAACTATTTTAGATATTAATTTTAAATCTTATTCTAATAGTAGCTATGCTGGATCAGTAGGATGGTACTTTTCCGCAAATGAAGTATCAACAATTTTGCTCCTACTTTTTCCTTTTATTTACTTATTGCTAAAAAAACATAAATTATTATTTTCAATATTGTTCATTCTAAGTTTATTTACAATTAGTTTAATTGGAACAAAAGTGACATTATTTGGCATTATTATTATTACCTTTTTAATATTTATAACGACACTTCTAAAAAAGAAAAGAATATTAAATGAAATTGTAATAATAACTTTTGGAGCCTTTCTAATTACAACGATTTATATGTCAGGAAATTACTCTGCGATGAATTTAAAAAATTCTATATCAATAGAAGAATCTCAAGAGATTACAGAAATAGAAAATGAAATTTCAAGTTATTATGAAGGAAGTAAATTTTTAAATAGTATGAAACAATTAGGTTCAATTTTACTTAGTGACCGCGACATATATGCACTAAATTCTTATTATATTTATAGTGAAAATTACAGACCTAGTTATTTACTTTTTGGGATGGGATATTCTAATACAGATCGAATTTCTAATTATAGAGTAGAAAAATTAATAGAAATAGACTTTTTAGATATATTTTTTCATCTAGGATTATTAGCGATTTTTATAGTTGCTTTTCCATTCATATATACATTTATTATATATTTTAAAAAAAGAAAATCAAAATCCACTAAATTTAATATTAATATTTTCTTCTATTTAATGATAATATTTATGACCTTGGGAATATCATCTACAGCAGGACATGCTTATCTTGCCCCAGCAGTATCAATTTATATATCAATTTATTTTATATATTTATTAAATGAAATAAAATCATTTGAAAAAAGGGAAATTAATGATAGCAAAATTACCATATTGAGTTTACATCTTGGCTATGGTGGGATAGAAAATGCAATATCAAATATTGCTAATATGCTAGACGAAAAATACGAAGTAGAAGTCATATCTTTATACCGTAAAAAAGAAGAGCCATTTAAATTTAATAAAAGAGTAAAAATCAAACATTTAATGAATATTACATCTAATAAAAAAGAATTTAAAACTGCATTAAGAGAAAAAAATATTTTAAAAATATTAAAAGAGGGAATAAAATCTATTTATATATTATTTAATAAAAATTATCTAATAAAGAAATCCATTATTAATAATGATGCTAAAGTAATAATTTCTACAAGATATTCCTTTAGTAAAATATTAAATAAATATGGTCGAGACAAAGCAATAAAAATACATCAAGAACACACTTATAACGTAACTGCAAAATATATAAAAAAATTAAATCACTTTCAAAATATAGACTATATTATGCCTGCAAGTAAAACTTTGTTATTAAAATACGAAAATAAAATAAATATCAATATGAAATATATTCCTTTAGCGCTAGATTATTATCCAAATGAGCAAGAAATATCAAAACTTAATAATAAAAATTTAATCTCTATAGGAAGATTAGAAAATGAGAAGGCAATGGATGAACTAATTCATATTATGAATGAACTAACAAGAGATAATAAAGATGTATTTTTAAATATTTATGGAGATGGTTCAAATCGTCAAAGAATAGAAAGTCTAATTAATGAATTTAATTTAGAAAAAAACATTAAATTATGGGGATTCAAACCTAAAAAAGAAATTCAAAAAACTTTAAAAAATTCAACTTTGTACCTGATGACTTCCAAAGAAGAATCTTTTGGATTAGTACTAATTGAGGCTATGAGTTTTGGAGTGCCTTGTATAGCATATTCTAGCGCCGAAGGTGCAAAAGAAATAATAAAACCAGCTACAGGATATTTAATAGAGAATAGAAATAGAAAAGAATATCTTAAAAAAATAGAGAAATATTTACAATATTCAGTAAAAGAAAAGCAAAAAATGGGTAATAAAGCAAGAAAAAATGTAGATGCTTACAAATTTGATACGGTAAAAAAAGAGTGGCTAATATTTATTAATAATATAAAAAAAGAAAAGGACGAATAAAATGAAAGAATATTTGCAGAGAATAACAGAAGAATCAAAGGAAAAATATCAAGAACAACTAAAAGAGAAATTGAAAAAAAACATAAAAGCATTTATCATCACTGTAAATCCAGAGACTCTTATGTTAAGTAAAAAAGAAAAGGCTTTAAAACATCTATTGCTTGATTATAATAATTCTTTAGTTCCTGACGGTATTGCTGTAGTAAAAGCATGTCAAAAGATAGGAATGAATGTAGTGGAACGGATTACAGGAATTGACTTAGCAGAATATCTTTTATCTCTTGCTAATAAAGAAAAATATACTCTGGCTTTATTTGGTACAACCAAAGAAGTATTAGAACAACTAGTACTAAAAATAAAAAAAGAATATCCTAATATTAAAATATTAGAATACTCTGATGGTTATATTGAAAATAAAGAAGAAGAAATGCAAAAAATAGTTAAATTAAATCCAGATATATGCTTAGTAGCGTTAGGAATACCCAAACAAGAATTATTGATTTCTAAATATATAGAAAATGCTAAAAAAGGCATTTATATAGGTGTAGGGGGTTCTTTTGATGTTTTAAGTGGAGTAAAAAAAAGAGCTCCAAAAATATTTATCAAACTTAATTTAGAATGGCTATATCGAATTATAAAAGAGCCAAAAAGAATAAAAAGATTTTGGAATAATAATGTAAAATTTTTAATAAAGGTAAGAAGGGAAAAATAAAGAGTATGGAAATAATAGAGTATTCCTCAAAATATAATGAAAATATAAAAGATTTATTAGTAGATCTTCAAAGTTTTATTACCAAAATAGATAGAGAGCAATATAATATTTTAACACCTGAATATCGTGAAAAATACTTTGAAAAAACAATGAAAGAAGTGAGCCTTTTTGAAGGTAAAATATTCTTAGGCAAAGAAAATGAAGAAATTGTCGGACTTATTATTGGGCTGATTAATAATGATGACGAAAAGACTTATGATTTTGCTGCTCCTAAGAGGGCAAGAATAACAGAACTAGTAGTAAAAGAGCAATATCAAGCAAACGGTATAGGTAAAAAACTATTAAAGCACATGGAAGATTATTTTAAAAGTGTTGGATGTCAAGGCATCTTAATAGATGTATTTGCTTATAATATAAATGCTCAAAAATTTTATTATGTGAATGGGTATTTTAATAGAAATATAGAATTGATGAAAAAATTATAGTATAATAAGATAAAGAAAGAGGATTTTATGAAAAAAATATTTGTTACAGGATGTACAGGTTATATAGGTAGTCATACCTGTGTTGAATTATTAAATTCTGGATATGAAATAATTGGACTAGATGATTTTAGCAATAGTAAACCAACCATATTAGAAAAAATAAAAAAATTGACTGGAAAAGAAATTAAATTCTATGAAGGAAACGTTTTAGATAAAAACATTTTAAATAAAATATTTGAAGAAAACAGAATTGATTATGTAATCGATTTCGCAGCATACAAAGCTGTTGGTGAAAGTGTAGCAAAACCAATTGATTATTATATTAATAATGTAAGTAGTGTATTAACACTTTTAAAAGCAATGAATGAACATAACGTTAAATCGATTATATTTAGTAGTACGGCAACAGTGTATGGAACTCCTGAATTTATTCCTTTAACAGAAAAAGCCAAAACTGGTGGAACCACTAATCCATATTCAACAAGCAAGCTATTTGTTGAAAAAATACTAGAAGATTTATATACATCAGATAATAATTGGAAAATATTAATATTTAGATATTTTAATCCAGTTGGAGCACACCCATCAGGAATAATTGGTGAAGAACCAAACGGAATACCAGCTAATTTAATGCCATATATTTCTATGGTTGCAACAGGTGAATTAAAAGAACTTAGTGTATTTGGAAATGATTATAATACCAAAGATGGTACTGGCGTAAGAGATTATATTCATATTATGGATTTAGCAAGAGCTCATATAAATGGTATTGAAAAATTAAATAATATAGAAAAAGGTTTATTAATATATAATTTAGGAACAGGAATAGGATATAGCGTTTTAGATATTATCCGTGCATTTGAAAAAGTGAATAATGTTAAAATTCCGTATAAAATTACAGCAAGAAGACCTGGTGATATTGATGAATATTATTCTGATGCCCATTTAGCTGAAAAAGAACTAGGATGGAAAGCTGAAAAAACACTGGAAGATATGTGTAAAGATGCTTATAATTTTACCAAAAACAGACAAGTCGTTACTAATAATGATGTGAATCACATTTAGGAGAAACCAATAAAAAATAGTGTATTAAAAAGAGAAAATCATTTTTCTCTTTTTCTTAACTTTTGACTTTAGCCTAGTTGTCTATGAATGATAAGTCTGTGTACATTTTTTTCTTTGTTTAATGCTTCATTTAAAGTATCCATCACTAATTTTAAATCATTCCTTTTAGAGATTATATAAGAAACTACATGTTTATCATACAAATCTATTATTGTAGATAAATATGCTCGCGAACCTAGTTACATCAGTATCCCATACTTTGCTGAGAGCATCAGTAGTAAAATTTCTTTTTAATAAATTAGGCTTTACATTATCCTCAATTATTTCATTCTTATTTTTTGATTTTCAAAAAGCACCAATTTATCATTATTTTTTTATTCAACCGTAACAGACTTAGCTAAATTTCTAGGCTTATCCACATCTAAGCCTTTTTCTTTGGCAATAAAATAAGCAATAAACTGTAAAGGAATAATAGCAAGGATTGGACTGATAATAGGATGAATACTAGGAATATGAATCACATGTTCTTCATTTAGATTCTGATTAGTTACTAAAATAATATGAGCTCCTCTTGATTTAACTTCTTCTAAATTACTAAGGGTCTTCTCAGAAGTTACTGGGTCAGTAGTAATTCCAACCACAAAAGTACCATCATCAATTAAAGCAATTGGACCATGCTTTAACTCTCCAGCGGCATATGCTTCACTATGGATATAACTAATTTCTTTTAATTTAAGAGATCCCTCTAAAGCAATATGATAATCATTTCCTCTGCCGATATAGAATAAATCTGTTTCTTTAACCATTTTATGAGCCAAAGCTTGATAATCACTTTCATGGGCTATAACTTGATTCATTAAGTCTGGTAAATAGAGAAAATCTTTTTTTAGAAGTTGACAAAGCTCTCCATTTTTTTGAAGAATTTCACACATATACATAGCAAATACAATTATTAATCCTACTTGAGAAATATAAGCTTTAGTAGATGCAACAGCAATCTCAGGACCTGCATGAGTGTATATTGTATAATCTGCTTCTCTGGTAATAGAAGATTCAAAAACATTTGTTACCGCGATTGTTTTAGCCATTTTCTTTTTAGCCAACTTTAAAGCCGCAATAGTATCGGCAGTTTCTCCAGATTGGCTAATAAAAATACATAAAGAATGTTTATTTAATATGGGATCCTGATAACGAAATTCACTAGCAACAACAACATGTACGGGAATTCTACATAATTTTTCAATCGCGTATTTTCCAACCAATCCCGCATGCATAGCAGTACCACAAGCTACAATATAAATATTAGTTAAATGTTCTAAGTAATCTTTAGATAAAGAAAAATTCAAAAACTCTATAGGTTTTTCTTCTTTAATAATCCCATTTAAAGTATTTTTAAGAGCTTCTGGTTGTTCATGAATTTCTTTTAACATATAATCTTCATAACCATTTTTATCTATCGCTTCCATTTTCCAATCAATGGTTTTGCTACTTTTATCTATTACTTGAAAACTCTTATCATAAAAAGTAATACCATCATGAATAATCGCTTTCTCATCATCTTCTAAGAAGAAAAATTGATTAGTATATTCGATAATTGCTGGTATATCACTTGCAGCATAAATACCATCACTACCAATACCAAGTACTAAAGGACTATTCTTTTTAGCAACAAGAATTGTATCAGAAAGTAGAGGACTTATAATAAGAATTGCATAGCTGCCTTTTAAATCATTTAACATTTGTTTAAAAGCTTCTAAAACATCTCCACTCTTTTGATAATAATACTCCATTAAAACGGGTATAACTTCCGTATCAGTTTGTGAAGTAAAGGAAAATCCTTTCTTTTTTAAAAATTCTTTAAGTTCTAAATAATTTTCAAGTATTCCATTATGAACAACAGCAAAATGCTGATTTTGATCCATATGTGGATGAGCATTTTCTTTTGAAGGCACACCATGAGTAGCCCATCTAGTATGAGCAATACCTATGTTACTGGTTAAATCCTTAATATCAAGAATTTTTTCTAAATTAAAAATTCTTCCTTTATCTTTTAAAATAGCAATACTCTCATCTTGTAAAATTGCCATACCAGCCGAATCATACCCACGATACTCTAATGTTTTAAGTCCTTTAATTAATATGGGAGCAGCCTTCTTTTTACCCACATACCCAACAATTCCACACATATTTATATCACTTCCTTTATCTTTATAAATAAATAGTACTATAATTTACATTTCGTGTCAAATAAACATTTAAAAGTAACAACAAAAATGGTAAAATAATTACATAGTCAGGTGAGTATATGAAAATAATTAGTATTATGATGGGTAAATTAGCTTTCACTGCAGGAAAAATTTTTCACCGTGGTAGTTCCATGCCAGGTAAAATAGCTCTAAAAATAGATAAGAAAATTTTAAAGAAATTAAAATATCCTAAAATAAAATTAATCGTTACAGGTTCCTCAGGTAAAGGAAGTACAGCTAAATTAATAGCTCAGGTATTAAAAGAAAATAATTATACAGTATGTTTTAACGAAGCTGGATCAAACTTAAAATATGGTGTAACTACTGCATGTATTAAAAATTCTAGTTTATTTGGTACCATAAAAAAAGATATCCTAGTATTAGAAGTTGATGAACGTTACACAAAAGAAATCTTTGAAGATATAAATCCTAATTATTTAATTGTAACCAATATAACCAAAGATCAACCACCAAGACAATACCACGTAGATGTGATACTAGAAGAAATAAAAAAGAAATTGCCTCAAGATACAACAATTATCACTACAATGGATGAACCATTTTTGCGACACTTTGAATTAGATGTCCCTAATAAAAATATTCATTTTGCCCTAGATCAAAATAAATATTCTTATTTAAAACAAATATTTGAAAACTTAAATACTTACTATTGTTTAAAATGTGGCACTAAGTTAGAATATGAATATTATAATTTTGAGACATTAGGAAAATATCACTGTCCTAAATGTGATTTTAAATGGGAGCAACCCGAAGTAATAGGAAGTAACTTAGATTTAGAAAAAGGAACACTTACTTTAGAAGAAGAAAAAGTAAATATAGGGGGAGATATGTTATTTAACGCTTATAATACTTTAGCAAGTTATACTTTTCTAAAAGAGATAGGCTTAGAAAAATTAGATATTATAAAGGGGATAAATAAATGGAATCATACCCATAATATTGAATTTATAAAAAATGATCAACAATATAAAGCCTTAAACTGTAAAGCTGAAAATGCCACAACATATAATCAATGTGTATTTAAAGTCTATCAAGATAATGATTTAAAAGATGTAATAATAGGTTGGAAAGAAATTAGCAGAAGATATAATCATTTTGATATATCATGGCTTTATGATATCGAATTTGAACTTTTAAATAATGAATCATTAAATAAGATATATGCAGTTGGAATAGATAAAGAAAATATAAAAAAACGATTACTATTAGCCAAAATTCCTGAAGATAAAATCATAACAGCGAACTCTTTATCAGAAATAAAAGAAGAAATTATAAACAGTAAAGCTAAAAAAATATATGGAATACTAAACTTTGATTATATGAAGCCCTTTGAAAGTGCTTTTAAGGAGGATACCCTATGTTAACAATTGCTATGCTTTATCCCCATGAACTAACTTTATATGGTGAAAATGGTAATATAAAAGCACTTACTTATGCCTTAGAAAAAGAAAATATAAAATATAAATTAATTCAAATAGAAAAAGAAGAAAAATTAGACTTTTCTAAATATGATTTTGTATATTTAGGAAGTGGCAGAGAAAATAATTTACAAGAAATAAAACAACGCTTGTTACCATATAAAGAAGAAATACATAAATATATAAAAACAGATAAAATCTTATTAGCTACAGGAAATGCTATTAGTATACTTACTTTTTTAGATTTGTATAAAGTAGAACGTTATGAAAAAAGAAAAGTGTATGATGTAAAGGCAACAACATCTTTATGTAAAGGAATAATTAAAGGATTTCAAAATACGGAGTACTTAATAAGTACTACTAAAAATATAATTTTTAATATAGAAGAAGGAATTGGAAATCATGATACCATGATGGAAGGATTTCAATATAAAAACTTTTATGCTACCTCTATAATAGGACCAATTTTAGCTAGAAATGATAATTTAAATCAGTATTTCATAAATTTATTAAAATAAAAATTTCAGTTTTTAACCAACTGAAATTTTATTTATTTTTCTTTAGATTTTTATTGATAAGTCTAACTTTGACTCCTTTTCTTCTTCCAAATGTCTTTTTAACCCCTTTAGGCAAATTAACTTTATAAGTTTTCATACATCCACCTCCTATAAACCTGACTAATTAATTATAGCACTAACCGCGAAAAATGTGAAGAAAATTCGTTTCTTGACAAGGAAAGTAATTAAATTATATAATTAAATTGAGTGAAAACTCATAGAAAGGAACAAAATGTTAGAATTAAAAAATATAAATTTTAAAAGAGATAATAAAGACATATTAAAAAATATCAATCTCAAATTAGAAGATAGTAAATTTTATTGTATAACAGGTCCCAATGGAAGTGGTAAATCCACTTTAGTAAAAATCATAATGGGCCTAATAACTCCTGATTCTGGACAAATAATTTTAAATGGAAAAGACATAACCAAATTGCCAATTAATGAGCGGGCCAAGTTAGGAATCGGCTTTGCTTTTCAACAACCCACAACGTTTAAAGGACTAACGGTATATGATTTATTAAAAATAGCAACAGGGAAAGAAGTAAATAAAAAAGAAGCTTGTGATATTTTATCAAAAGTTGGCTTATGTGCTAAAGAATATATAGATCGTGAGTTAAATAATTCATTATCAGGTGGGGAATTAAAGCGAATTGAAATTGCGACAATTATTGCTCGAAATCCACAGTTATCTATATTTGATGAACCAGAAGCAGGGATAGATTTATGGAGTTTTAAATATTTAACAGGAGTTTTTAAAGAAATTGGAACAAAATCCAAAGGAACAACAATCATTATTTCCCATCAAGAACGAATATTATCAATCGCTGATCAAATAATTCTGTTAGAATCTGGAACTATAAAAGAAATTGGCAATAAAGATACCATGTTAAATAGTATTTTAGCCAAAGACTGTTTAATGGGAGGACTAAATGAATAATACCGATAAAGAACTATTAAAAAAAATTAGTGAAAATTTTGATGAAAATAAAGAAGTATATAATATTCGTAAAAATGGCAAAAGTATAGAAAGAAAAGTAAATAGTTATATTGATATTGTAAATAAAGAGGATAAAAGTGGAATTGATATCTATGTAAAAGAAAACACTTTATTTGGAATTGTACACATTCCTGTCATTATAACAGAAAGTGGATTAACAGATGTTGTTTATAATGATTTTCATATTGGTAAAAATGCGAATGTAATTATTTTTGCTGGCTGTGGAATCCATAATGATTTACATAATGATTCTGAACATGATGGTATTCATAGATTTTTCTTAGAAGAAAATGCAAAAGTAAAATACGTAGAAAAACATTATGGTGAAGGAAAAGGAACAGGAAAAAAGGTATTAAATCCGACCACAGAAATCTATATGAAAAAGAATTCTGTAATGAATATGGATAGTGTGCAAATAAAAGGAGTAGATAATACTTTACGTATAACAAAAGCCGTATTAGAAGAAAATACAACTTTAGAAATATCCGAAAAAATATTAACGACTGGCAAAGAAAAAGCAAAAACAGAATTTATTGTTGATTTAAATGGTGAAAATGCTAGTGTTCATGTAACAAGTAGAAGTGTTGCAGAAAATTCATCTTATCAAGAATTTGTTTCCAATGTTACAGGAAATACTAAATGCTATGCTCATATTGAGTGTGATGCCATTATAAAAGAAGAAGGCAAAGTAAAAGCAATTCCAGAAATTTATGCTAAAAATATTGATGCTAATTTAATTCATGAAGCAGCGATTGGCAAAATAGCTGGTGAACAACTAAAAAAATTAATGACTTTAGGATTAAGTGAAAAAGAAGCAGAAGATGTTATCATTAAAGGATTTTTAAAATAACATATGTTTTCTATCTTTATAGTAAAAAAAAATAACTAGATCATTCTAGTTACTTTTCATTTCCAATAAAATATCTCTAAGTTCCATGGCTCTTTCAAAATCTAAGTTTTTAGCAGCTTCACGCATTTCTTCTTCCAATGTTACTAAAATATTTTCTTTTTCTTTCTTAGACATTTTTGCTTTTTGAGCTTTATTTTCAATTTCATTAGAAACAACCTCTTTAATTTCTTTTGAAATTGTTTTAGGAGTAATGTGATGCTCTAAATTATATTGCTCTTGAATTTCCCGACGTCTAGCAGTCTCCTTAATAGCTAAATCCATAGCTTCACTAACTGTATCAGCATACATAATAACATGACCTGAAGCATTTCTAGCAGCTCGCCCAATCGTTTGAATAAGACTTCTTTCGCTTCGCAAAAATCCTTGTTTATCCGCATCTAAAATACAGATTAAACTAACCTCTGGAATATCAAGTCCTTCTCTTAAAAGATTAATACCAACGACACAATCATAAACCCCTAAACGTAACTCGCGAATAATTTTAAGCCGTTCTAGAGTTTTTATTTCACTGTGAAGATAAGCCACTTTAATTCCCATTTCTTTTAAGTAATTAGTAAGCTCTTCACTCATTCGTATAGTTAAAGTTGTAATAAGAACTCTTTCCTTTTTTTCTCTTTTTTCTTTAATTTGCTCAACAATATCATCAATTTGTCCTTCGGTTGGTTTAACCTCAATGGTAGGATCAAGTAATCCTGTAGGGCGAATAATTTGCTCTACATACTTACCATTTGTATGTTCTAGTTCATAATCACCAGGAGTAGCAGATACATAAATAGCTTGATTAATTTTACTTTCAAATTCTGAAAAATTTAAAGGACGGTTATCTAAAGCACTAGGAAGACGAAAACCATAATCAACCAAAGTTTGTTTCCGCATTCTGTCTCCATTATACATTCCCCGAACTTGAGGAAGGGTAACATGAGACTCATCTACAATAAGTAAAAAATCTTTTGGGAAAAAGTCAATCAAACAAGTAGGAGTTTCACCTTCACCACGCAAAGCAAGATGTCTTGAATAATTTTCTACTCCATTACAAAATCCTGTTTCTTTTAACATTTCTACATCATAATTGGTTCTTTCTCGTAATCTTTGCTCCTCAAGTAATTTTCCCTCACTTTTTAAAACTTGAAGTCTTTCTTTTAATTCATTTTCAATTCTTTTAATCGCTTCTTCTAATTTTTCAGGACTAGTAACAAAGTGAGAAGCAGGAGAGATAGTAATTGTTTTTTTATCACTAACAATAACACCTGTTACTGGATCAAAAGTACAAATGCGATCTATTTCATCTCCAAATAATTCAATACGAATACCATGGGCATGTTCATTGGCAGGGATCACATCAATAATATCTCCACGACACCGAAAAGTTCCACGGTGGAAATCTAAATCATTTCTCTCATAAGTCATATCAATCAAATGATTAATAATTTCATTTCTTTTAATATGTTGACCAATATTTAAAATAAGCATAGATTTTTCATATTCTTCTTTTTCCCCAATACCATATATGCAAGAAACACTAGCAACTACTATAACATCTTTATAATTAATAAGAGCACTAGTAGCACCATGTCTAAGTTCATCAATTTCATCATTAATAGAAGCATCTTTTTCAATATAAGTATCACTAGAAGGTACATATGCTTCTGGTTGATAATAATCGTAATAAGAGACAAAATATTCTACATGATTATTTGGGAAAAATTCTTTTAATTCAGTATATAATTGCCCAGCAAGAGTTTTGTTATGAGCTAAAACTAAAGTTGGTTTATTCACTTCCTTGATAACATTGGCAACTGTAAACGTTTTACCTGTACCAGTAGCCCCCAGTAATACTTGTTCTTTTTTGCCGTCCCTAATCCCTTCAACTAATTTTTCTATCGCTTGGGGTTGATCTCCACTAGGCTTATATTTAGATACTAATTGAAACATTTTTACACTCCTTTCCAATATTTATTATGATAATTTTTATCGTTAAAAATTCAATTTAAAACTAAATAAAGAGACGAATATATTTTAGCATTTATTCCATATAAAAACAAGAAAACATATCTATATTTCTTGTTTAAATAACTAATTATATATTATCTAATAAAGTAAAATGATCAAAAATATAATGATCCTCAACCTTTTTAAAAACATATTGATAAGTACTAGCATGATCAAGATAATCATCAATATTAATATCCATATTTTTCTGAGAATCCACATCATAAGTTTGAATAATATCCCTATCAATTATATTATTATAGATAGTAATATGAGAAATTTCTGAATCAAAATTGTAATAAACATATAAAGACTTTTCTAAAATTATAATTTTATCATCTTCTTCTATTGCACTAGTTATTTTGCGATAAAACTTTTCATTCATATTTCCACTACAACCATGCAAGAATTCATATTGCTGTAGTTCTTCATTGTAATCGAATCCACAATAATCACCAGAAAGAACATAAACCTTCTCATGCTTAACAGAAATATTATCTCCAAAAATTTTATAAACATATTCTTCTACAATATTTTTTGAGATAGATTTAATAACCTCATTTTGTTCATTAAGATAATTATTGATCGATATAGATAATATATACTGATTTTCAAATGTATTGGGATTTTCATAAAGATTTTTTAGTATAGTGGCATCTTCTATAGGGGTAGCCATATTATATAAAGATTGTACTTTTTCAGAGTTAATATTAAGCTTTATGGATGAACTACCACAACCCGTAGATAATAAAATAATAACAAAAACCAATAATATTCTCATTTTAATCCTCCATAACAATTCTAATTATAAAAAAGAGACCTTATCAGTCCTTTTTAAACACAAATACTTTGCTAATAACATAATTACCAATAATAACTAAAACTTGGGCAACAATAGTCCAAACAATAACCCACAAATTACTGTCTAATCCAAGAAGAGTAACAAAGAACCACATTATAATCATCTCCATAATTAAGGTTGCAACTCTACCTGCAACAAAACCACTAACTTCTTTTAAATATTGTTTAGATTTAGAATGAAAAACAAAAATACGATTAGCAAAATAAGCAAAAGCAACAGCAATAATCCAAGAGATAATAACGGCTATTTGTAACTCCATAGCATCACTAGCATCTAATATTGTAAATAATAATCCATATTTTACTGCTAAACTAATTAAAGTAGTTAATCCTCCCACAATAAGATAGTTAATAATTTCTTCATATTTATGATAAATATCCCAAATTTGTTTCATTTTCTATCACCTGACATAATTATACAGAAAAAAGACCAAAAAAGGAAGTTAATTCTTTTAAAATTCTATTTTTCTGCTATAATAAATTTAGGTGAAGTACATGAAGAAAAAATTTAGCACAATATTCTATCTTAGCTTTTTAGTAATATATTTAGAGATATTAACAAAAATATTTATTACGAAAAGTGCGAATGGAATTTTTTTAACCTTATTATTTAGTATTCCTTTTATATTAATCTTATACTTATTAGTAAATATATTTAAAAATAAAGGTAATAAAATAATGATTTATCTATTAAGCATAGGATTAATTTTATATTATTGCTTTCAATTCTTTTTCCACCGACTATTTAGTAATATTTTTTCATTTAATACCATAGGATTAGCTAGTAATGCTCTTGATTTTACAAATATTATTAGTGATATAATATTAAAGAATTTATGGATTGTTATCCTCTTTTTTGTACCACTTATTCTATTAATAATTTTTCATAAAAGAATTAATTTTGAAAGAGCAGACTGGAAACAGTTAATTGTCTGCTTTTTGGTTATTTTAATAACTTGGGGAATATCTCTTTTGTGTTTATTAATAAATAAAGATGAAACATATTCTGCTTATAATCTATACTATAATATTAATAGTGAGGCAAAGACAACTGAAACATTTGGTTTATTTACTTATACGAGACTAGATATAAAAAGAGTAATATTTGGCTTTGAAGAAAAATTAACGGGAAAAGAAGAGCCAGATATACCAAAAGATGAAGAAGAAGAGAAAGAAGAAGTAGTAACATATAATGAAATAGCAATTAATTTTGATGATTTAATTGCTAAAGAATCCAATGAGACAATAAAAAATATGTTAGAGTATTTTAAAAATAGTGAATCTACCAATAAAAATGAATATACAGGTATGTTTAAAGGTAAAAATCTCATTTTTATTCTAGCAGAAGGCTTTAATATGATCGCTGTTGATCAAGAATTAACTCCAACTCTATATAAATTAACTCATGAAGGATTTGTCTTTAATAATTTTTATTCACCAGTTTTTTTAAGTACTACAGGAGGAGAATTTCAAGCTACAACAGGATTAATTCCTACTCAATCAGTATTATCTGATTGGAAAAAATTAGAACCAACAATTTCTTATGCTTTAGGAAATGCTTTTGGTAAAATTGGTTATACTAAAAATAGTTATCATAACTGGACATACACTTATTATAGTAGACAAAAAACCATGAAAACATTAGGTTTTACTTCTTATATGGGATGTGGAAATGGGATGGAAGATTTAATAAATTGCAGTTGGCTTCCTAGTGATGTTGATATGATTAATAAAACATTCCCATTATATAAAGATAACACTCCATTTGTAACTTATTATGTAACTGTTTCAGGACATGCTCCATATGCCTATAATTCCACAGGAAATTCTATTGCTCTTAAAAATAAAGATTATGTTAAAGATCTATCATACTCTAATAATGTAAAAGCTTATTTAGCTACCCAAATAGAACTAGATAAAGCTTTAGAAAGTCTAATAAATAATTTAGATCAACAAGGTATTTTAGAAGATACCGTTATCGCTTTAGTTGGGGATCACTATCCATATACATTAACAATAGATGAAGTAAATGAATTAAGTGATTATGAAAGAGATGAAATAGTGGAAGTAAATCGTAGTAATTTCATTCTTTGGAATAGTGAAGCAAAAACAGTAGAAGTAGATAAAGTTGGCAGTCAAATTGATGTATTACCTACTTTATTAAACTTATTTGGTATTGAATATGATTCCCGATTAATTATAGGGAAAGATATATTAAGTGATGCCCCAGGATTAGCAATCTTTTCTAATCGTAGTTGGGTAAGTGATTATGGAACATACAAAAATGGTAAGTTTACTTTAAAAGAGGGAGTAACTTTAGAGAATGTAGAAGAATATATAAGAAATATGAATAATTTAGTATCTAATCGTTTTACTTTAAGTGCTAATATAATAAAATATAATATGTATGAATATCTTTTAAATTAATTGGTAAAAAGAGGTTTAATAAATAGCTCAGAAGTGAATAAAATAAAAATATGTACAACAGGTATTACTTATGTACATATTTTTCTTTAATCTCAATCTAATATTATAAGTATTAACGATTTTAAAGAGTAATATCTAAAAAGAAGCAGCGAATAACTGTTTCTTTTTGTTTAAATAAAACAAATTTTGATAAGTTTTGTCGAAAAGCTCATATTGAGTTAAAAAGTATGCTATGATACTCATGGTGATAGAATGAAAGATGAAATTTTAATAAGTGATATAATAAAAAGTGTAAATGAACTATTATTAAACCTAGAAGCATACTATACAATTAAAAATAGCAAATAATAAAGAGCCTTTATTTCAAATATTTGGGCTCTTTTATTCTACCTAAAAGATAATCAGCAGAAATATAATACTTTTTACAAATAGTATATAAAAAAGGGGTAGCAATGAAATTGCGTCCTTTCTCATTAAAAGCAATAGAAGAAAAAGTTGTATTTAAAATATTAGCTAGTTTAACTTGGGTTAATTTATTTTCTTTTCTAAATTCTCTTAATCGTGTTCCAGCTTCTATTTTGTCAGCATTTATAATATTGTCGTATTGCTTAATTTCTGTTAAACCTAATAAATAGTCAATAGATACATTAAAATAATAACTTAAAGTAATAAGATGCTTAATAGGAATAATTTTTTCTTTTACTTCATAGTGATTATAAGTTTTTCTAGATATATTTAAAACATTAGCTAATTGTTCTTGAGTTAAATTAAATTTTTCTCTTATATTTTGCAATACAATATTATATTTCACATTAACCACCAAAATAATTTTCTCATTATACAATTTTTAAAAAAATATTTAGCTCACTATTGTGTTATTTTTCTTGACTTTTAATCTAGCTATATTTATAATTTAACT
>ULRR01029428.1_pt1 | contig 67369 bp, 54 predicted proteins | sample 1955651 | NCBI WGS metagenome assembly ULRR01 (sample SAMEA4835688, study PRJEB28245) | human gut metagenome | biome: gut microbiome; material: fecal sample | place: Denmark | collected 2008
CCAATCGGGGGATATACGTTTTCCATACGGGGGACGTACGTCCCCCGAATGGAGGACATAAAATCAAGACGTATGAAAAGACGATAACACACTGTCACAAAGACATTACAATGCGAACATTCATAAAAACAGAAAAGCTTCCAAAACCTGCCGGCTCTGGAAGCTTTTCCATATATGCTCCTGTTTATCTTTACAGACGGGTATTTAATGAATAATACCCAACTTGGAAGTTTCGACAAACTTAATGATGTTATTGATTTCCGGACCATTGGGAATCTGTTCCCGGATACGGATCAACGCATCGTGCTGCGAGGTGTTCGCCTTGTATAATATACGGTAGGCCTGTGCTATATGCTTGATGACGGTTTCCGAGAATCCGGCACGTTCCAACACAATCGTATTGATGCTATAGAATTCAATGGGTTCGTGAGCGGCTACGATATAAGGAGGGATATCACGCACGAAGCGACAACCGCCCTGCACAACCGAATAACTGCCCAATCGGGTATTTCCCTGCATCAGTACATTTGAAGTAAGAATCGAGCAATCAAAAATTGTACAGTTACCTGATACCTGCGAGCCGTTTCCGATGATACACTTGTTACCCACCGTCACATCGTGTGACAAACGGGCACCTGTCATAATAAAATTGCCGTTGCCGATAGAAGTCTCGTGACCGGCATGTGTACCGCGGATAATCACTGCATTCTCACGAATTACATTGTTATTGCCTACACGCGCGATGGTGTCTTCGCCTGTATAAGCGAAATCCTGCGGAACCGCCGCTACGACAGCTCCCTGATACACTGTGTTTCCATTTCCCATACGAGTGCCGCTCATCAGACTTGCATAAGGCATAATCACATTGTCATCACCTATTTCCACATTCTTGTCAATATAAGCGAACGGATGCACTGTTACATTGTTGCCAATCTTTGCTGACGGGTCAACATAAGCTAAAGGACTAATCATAGTTATTCAATTTAAATGTTAATTCAATACATTATCCTTTCCATTACCTGGCGGATGCAAGAAACACAGTGATAAAAGTCTTTAATTTATACTACTAAATATGATGTTTAAACAATTTCACTATGTCTCGTGTCTAAAGTTACGGAAATTTCTTATAAAACGAAAATTTTTGTGAAGAAATTACGTCTCAACACCGAGAAGATACCAAAAGCCCGCCATTGACGCAATTTTCTTCATCAATGACGGGCCATCAATCTAACTCACTTTATATTGAGTGAATGCTTCATGTTTCAACCACAGAATCATTTATCGACCTCCACCTAATGCACTATACAGGTTTATGACTGCCTGCATGCGTTGGAAATTATCAGAAACTTCGGTCAACTGAGCGCTCAACAGGCTCTGTTGTGCGGTCAGGATTTCCAGATAAGTGGCATCACCGCTTTGGAACAGTGCTTTGGTGTAAATCACCGCCTTGTCCAATTGGTCTACCTGGTCACGGTCGTGTTTCAGTTTCGCGTTTTGTGTTCCATACAGATGAAGCGCGTCGCTGACTTCCTGACCTGCTTCCAGAATAGTCTGCTGGTAATTCATCTGGGCAATCTTCTCTTCTGCCTTCGATACCTTCAGGTTAGCAATCAACTGACCACGATTGAAGATAGGCTGCGCCAACGAAGCAACAGCATTCAGAATGACTTTACCCGGATTGACGATAGCTGTTCCTGCACTATTGGTCCAACCGGCAGTTCCGCTGATGGTAATGCTCGGATAGAATGCCGAACGCGCCTGATTGGTCGTGTAATAAGCGCTTGCCAAGGTCATTTCGGCTACTTTCACATCCGGACGGTTTTCCAGCAACTGCAAGGGAACACCTGTAGTCAGGTCTTCCGGCATCACTTGTTCGTCCAGGGTGTTGCGGTCAATCGGCTGTGGAGCCTTTGCCAGCAATACACAAAGCGAGTTTTCCGTTTCACGTTGCTGACGTTTCAGGTCAAGCAACGAAGCTTGTACCTGAGAATAAGCGGCACGAATCTGAGCCACGCCCGCTTCGGTAGTCATACCGGCAATCTTCATGGCTTCCATCGTACGTACATTCTCCTTATATATATCTACCGTTTCACTGGTAATCTGCACCTGACGGTCGAGCATCAACAGCGAATAATACATATTGGCAATTCCGCAAATGATTTGCGAACGCACTGCCTGCTGCGAATATTGGCTTTGCAGATAAGCCGCGCGCTGTCCGCGTTTTGCATTCAACAGCTTGCCGAACAAATCGATTTCCCAACTTGCCGCTACCGGAAGCTGATATGTCTGACTCGGTTTCGACTTGTCAAAACTGCTCAACGTACCTTGCGGAGCCAGGTTAATGGAAGGCAGATAAGACAACTTAGCCGCTGTAAGCATCACTTTAGCCTCCTCTACCCGAAGAATGGCAGCCTGCAAGTCAACATTGTTGGCCAATCCTTCTTCTATCAGCGCCTGCAACTTGGCATCGCGGAACACTTCCTGCCAAGGAAGGTTTCCCATATTCGCCGTATCGGAAACAGCCAAGGTATCCGTAGGCGACTCCGGGTCACGATAGATACCCGAAGCATCTATCGTTTCCGGACGGTCATACGATTTATAGATGTGGCAGCTGCTCATCATGGCAGCTACACACACAATTCCTATTATTTGTTTCTTCATTATCATCTTATCGTTTAGTAGGAGTATACTGTTCAATTTCAGATTCAACTTCGCTTTCGTCCAAGCTATCCCATTCCATCGGTTTAACTTTTTCTTGCAGCCACTGGAACGTTACGAACAGAATCGGAACGATGAAAATCTGGAAAATCATACCAATCAACATACCACCGATAGCCGAAGCACCCAACGTACGGTTACCGTGAGCACCTACACCGAAGGCGAACATCAACGGAAGCAAACCGATAATCATTGCCAAAGAGGTCATCAAAATCGGTCGCAGACGGGCAGAAGCACCAAGGACAGCCGCCCAAGAGATACTCATACCTTGCTTACGACGGTCGAGGGCGAACTCTACAATCAAGATAGCGTTCTTAGCCAACAGACCCATCAACATAATCAACGCAATCTGCATATAAATGTCGTTGGACATCGTACCCAATATCATCTTCAGTGCCGGGATGCTGCCCAATGCGGAGAATCCGTTGACGAACAGGAAGCTACCCAACAAACCGCAAGGAATTGACAACAATACCGCCAACGGTAACAGGTAACTTTCGTACTGGGCACTCAGCAACAGGTAAACGAATACCAGACACAATACGAAGATGATTCCCGTCGTATTGGTCGTCTGGGCCTCTTCACGTGCCATACCACCCAATTCATAACCGAAACCTGCCGGCAGGTTCTGTGCTGCCACTTCGGATATTGCCTGCAAGGCCTGACCTGAAGAATAACCGGCTGCCGGAGAAACCATCACCTGGATAGAAGTATACAGGTTGAAACGGCTGATGACATCCGGACCGTAAATCTTCTTCATCGAGACGAACTGCGAAATCGGAGCCATCTCACCGTCGCTGCCACGTACTTTAATACGGTTCAACGATTCCAGATTCTTCGTCGCGTCAGGTTCCGCCTGAATCATTACACGGTACATCTTACCGAAACTGTTGAAGTTAGAAGCGTAGATACCGCCGAAGTAACCTTGCATGGTAGTCAAGATGTCACTCGGGCTGATACCTGCTTTCTTACAAGCAGCCGCGTCGATGTCCAACTGATATTGCGGGAAGCTCGGGTTGAAGTTCGTAGAAGCCGAATTGATTTCCGGACGCTCCTGCAAAGCGGCGATGTAATCGTTCACTACCTGGAAGAAGTGGTCCAGGCTACCACCGGTCTTATCCTGCATGTTCAACTCGATATCGGTCGAAATAGAATATCCCGGAATCATAGGAGGCGCGAAGAACAATACCTGCGCGTCCTTGAACAATTTCTGCGACCGCATAAACAGCGAAGCTACCACGATATCCGAACTTTGCTGCGTCGTACGTTCCTCCCAGTCTTTCAGCTTGATAATGATAGAACCATAAGAAGGTCCCTGACCACTACCGATAAAGCTAAATCCGGAAATCACCGTACGCGACTGTACCGCGGGGTCTACGGCAATCAGGCTGTCTACCTGCGCCAATACTTCACGGGCACGTTCCTGAGAAGTACCCGGCGGCAAGGTTACCGAACCCATGATGGTACCTGTATCTTCATTCGGAATCATACCGGTCGGAGTAATGCTCATAAATACAACCAGCAATACAATCGCTCCGCCGACCATTCCCATTGACAACCATCTCTTGTGGATGAAGAAAACAACCCGTTTCTTATATTTAGCCAACAGAGAATTATACGACTTATTGAACGACGCCTTGAACTTATCGGTAGTCATACCTGCCAAAGCCAGGATACTGACTATAATCAGCAGTACGCAAATCACCGGATGTTCGCTGAAGCTGAAGAAACCGAAAATCATACCCAAGATGGCAATCACGGTAAAGATGATGACAATCTTCGGATTCATCCATTTGCCGAGCGCGTCGGTATACCGTGCCACCATAATCTTACGCGATTCCTTATAGGCTGTGCCCATACGTTCTTTCAGCGTAGTTTCCGAGTTATGAGGCTTCAAGAACAAGGCACACAGTGCCGGAGAAAGGGTCAACGCGTTCAATGCCGAGAAACCGATAGAGATAGCCATGGTCAAACCGAACTGCTGGTAGAAGGTACCTGCCGTACCGCTCATGAAACTTACCGGAATGAACACGGACATCATCACCAAGGTAATGGAAACGATAGCGCCGCCCAATTCACTCATGGCGTCGATAGAAGCTTCACGCGTCGACTTATATCCCTGGTCCAACTTGGCATGGACACCCTCGACGACGACTATGGCATCGTCGACCACAATGGCAATCGCAAGCACCATAGCCGACAAGGTCAGCAAGTTGATACTGAAGCCGATTATCTTCAGCGCAAAGAAGGTAGCAATCAAGGCTACCGGAATGGCGATAGCCGGAATCAACGTAGAACGCATATCCTGCAAGAAGATATATACCACGATGAACACCAGGATAAATGCCTCAATCAAGGTCTTTACTACTTCATGGATAGAAGCGAACAAGAAGTCGTTGGCACTCTGCGCGATATTGATACCCAAGCCTTCCGGAAGGTTCTTTTCATATTCGGCAAGCACCTTTTCCAGGTTGGCGATGGTTTCCGTCGCATTGGTACCTGCCATCTGGTAAATGATACAAGACACAGCCTTGTGGCCGTTTACCGTATTGTTGAAGTTGTACGTCAAACGTCCTAATTCCATATCCGCCACATCTTTCAGGCGAAGCACTTCACCGTCGGGAAGCGACTTGATGACGATATCGCCAAATTCTGTCGTGCTCGACAAACGTCCTTTATAACGGATGGTATACTGGAACGACTGGTTACCGCGTTCACCGAACTGTCCCGGAGCAGCTTCCACGTTCTGTTCAGCCAACACGCCGGTAATGTCGCTCGGCATCAGCTTGTATTGTGCCATCACGTCGGGTTTCAGCCAGATACGCATAGAGTAGTCGGTACCCATCACGTTGGCATCACCTACACCGCTTACACGCTTGATTTCCGGAATCAAGTTGATACTTGCATAGTTTTCCAGGAACTCGATGTTGTACTTATCTTCCTTGTCGTATACAGAGAAGATCATCAACATAGAAGTCTGACGCTTCATGGTGGTCACACCTACCTGGGTTACTTCGGCAGGCAACAGACCCTGTGCCTGAGTCACACGGTTCTGCACATTGACCTGCGCCATATCCGGGTCTGTACCCTGGTTAAAATATACTGTAATACGTGCCGAACCGTTGTTGGTAGCGGTAGACTGCATATACATCATGTTTTCCACACCGTTAATCTGATCTTCCAACGGAGCGATAACCGAATTCAACACAGCCTGCGCATTGGCACCTGTATAGGTCGCACTAACCGATACGGTAGGCGGCGCAATGTCCGGATACTGGGTGATTGGCAGTGTAGCCAAACCGATAAAACCCAAGATTACCAACAAAATGGAGATAACGGTTGATAATACCGGACGGTTAATAAATTTATCTAGTCTCATTCTATACCTTTATATTATATATAACGATCGTACGTTTTGAATCAATTAAAAGCTGTTGCCAGATTGCCTTCTTTCTGGTCTTTCAAAGCCTGATGATACTTAGCTTCTTTCTGGGCAGGGGTAATCGGAGTAATCTTCATGCCGTCGCTCAAACGGGTTACACCTTCCACGGCAATCTTGTCACCCGACTTCAGACCGCCAAGCACAATATAGCTCTTGCCGTCGTTCAGGTTCGAAATCTGGATTTCGGTATATTTCACCGTGCTGTCCGGCTGCAATACATAGACGAATTTCTTGTCCTGGATTTCTACCGTAGCCGACTGCGGAACCAATAACACATTCTCCATCGTATAAGGGAACATCACATTGGCTGTACCGCCGCTTCGCAACACATTCTCCTTATTCGGGAAAATAGCACGCATACTTACCGAACCTGTTGTCTGGTCGATAACACCGCTCACGGCATCAATCTTTCCTTTTTCCTTGTAGATGCTGCCGTCCGACAGTTCCAACTGCACTTCCGGCATCTTTGCCAACTGTTCTTTCAGTGTACCACCCGCTTTCGTCAAAGCCAACAGCTCTTTTTCAGTCAACGAGAAGTATACATACATATCCCCGATTTGAGATACCGTTGTCAACGGTTCGGCTACCGACGGGCTGACCAATGCGCCGATACGGTAAGGGAACGTACCGATAACACCGTCCGAAGGACTGGTCACCGTACAGAAACCTAAGTTCTGTTTGGCAGCTGTGTACGAAGCTTCTGCCTGTGCCAGATTGGCTTTGGCAGTCAACAGATTGTTGACAGCTGTCTGGTATTCGAAATCACTGATGATTTTCTGTTCGTGAAGCATTTTCTTGTTGACTTCCGTTTCAGAAACAGTCTTCAGATTTGCTTTTGCCGACTCTACTCCAGCCTTTGCCTGGTCGAATGCAGCCTGATACTGAGTAGGATCAATCTGGAACAATGCCTGTCCCTTATGTACCGTAGCACCTTCGTCTACACACAATTTCACGATAAAACCTGAGACTTGCGGACGAATTTCAATATCCTGCAACCCTTTGATTGTTGCCGGATACCTGGTTACTTGGTCACTGGAGGTAGAGGTCACCTCCTGCACCGCGAACTCGTCATCACCCATTTTACCGCTTTGACCGCCACATGCAGTCAACACCGATACGCCCAATGCGAAAAGGGCTATCCGGCTAGAAGAAAAACTTCTGTTTTTTTTCATGCTCATATTCATAAATATAACTGTTAGTGTTTCCTTAAATCGTTATTTGCCTATGAAAACTATCACTCATGTTTAAAAGCTCTGCAAAGATAGGAAAAAACTATCTATATAAAAATAGGTGTTTAACTAAGAATAACCATAATACAAACAAGTTATTACATTTAGTCCTAATAATCCGACCAATTGACAATTCTTATCGACCAATTCGGATAGTAATTTCAACAATTTATAGTTTTTTAAACTGAATAATCGTCCATTTGTTATTTTATTCTTACTTTTGCACAGCACATTAACGAAAAATCTATAAGAATATGGCAAAAATAACCAAAGAAGCCGCCTTGCTCTATCACTCGCAAGGCAAACCGGGAAAAATCGAGGTTGTACCGACCAAACCTTATCAAACTCAACGCGACTTATCACTGGCTTACTCCCCGGGAGTAGCCGAACCCTGTCTGGAAATCCAGAAAAATCCCGAAACAGCTTACGACTATACAGACAAAGGAAACCTGGTAGCCGTCATCTCAAACGGAACCGCCGTACTGGGATTGGGCGATATAGGCGCCATAAGCGGCAAACCGGTAATGGAAGGAAAAGGATTGCTTTTCAAGATTTATGCCGGCATTGACGTATTCGACATCGAAGTCAACGAGAAAGACCCGGACAAGTTCATCGAAGCCGTAAAGGCCATAGCCCCGACTTTCGGCGGCATCAACCTGGAAGACATCAAGGCTCCCGAATGCTTCAAAATCGAACAACGCCTGAAAGAAGAGCTGGACATTCCGGTGATGCACGATGACCAGCACGGCACAGCCATCATTTCAAGTGCAGGTCTGCTGAACGCGCTGGAAGTGGCAGGCAAAAAGATTGAAGACGTGAAAATCGTAGTCAACGGAGCCGGAGCCTCAGCCGTATCTTGCACCAAGCTTTACATCTCACTGGGTGCCCGCCTGGAAAACATCCTGATGTTAGACAGTAAAGGCGTCATCACCAAAGAACGTACCGACCTGAACGAACAGAAGAAATTCTTCGCTACCGACCGTACCGACGTTCATACACTGGCAGAAGCCATCAAAGGCGCCGATGTATTCCTGGGTCTGTCCAGAGGAAACGTGCTGACTCAAGACATGGTGCGTAGCATGGCCGACCACCCCATCGTATTCGCCCTTGCCAACCCGACTCCCGAAATTTCTTACGAAGACGCGATGGCATCACGCCCCGACGTATTGATGTCTACCGGACGTTCCGATTATCCGAACCAGATTAACAACGTTATCGGTTTCCCGTATATCTTCCGCGGCGCACTCGATACCCGCGCTACTGCCATCAACGAAGAAATGAAGCTAGCTGCCGTACGCGCCATCGCCGAATTGGCAAAGAAGCCGGTACCCGACGTCGTAAACAACGCTTATCATGTAAACAACCTGACCTTTGGTCCCGACTACTTCATTCCGAAACCGGTTGACCCGCGCTTGATTACCGAAGTATCTATGGCTGTAGCCAAAGCCGCTATGGACTCGGGCGTGGCACGCAAGCAAATCACCGACTGGGACGGTTACAAGAATCACCTGCGCGAACTGATGGGACAAGAAAACAAGCTGACCCGCCAGTTGTACGAGACCGCACGCCAGAATCCGCAACGCGTGGTATTTGCCGAAGGTCTGCACCCCAACATGTTGCGTGCGGCGGTAGAAGCCAAAGCCGAAGGCATTTGCCACCCGATTCTGCTGGGCAACGAAGAACGCATCGAGAAACTGGCTAAAGAATTGGATTTAAGCCTGGAAGGCATCGAAATCGTCAACTTGCGTCATGACCGTGAAGCAGAACGCCGCGAACGTTATGCACGTATCCTGAGCGAAAAACGTGCCCGCGAAGGCGCTAACTATCAGGAAGCCAACGACAAGATGTTCGAACGCAACTACTTCGGTATGATGATGGTGGAAACCGGTGAAGCTGACGCTTTCGTAACCGGTCTGTACACCAAGTATTCGAACACTATCAAAGTTGCCAAAGAAGTTATCGGCATCCAGCCGGGATACAAACACTTCGGCACCATGCACATCCTCAACTCGAAGAAAGGTACCTACTTCATTGCCGATACGCTGATTAACCGTCATCCCGACACAGATGCGCTGATTGACATCGCCAAGCTGTCCGCCAATGCCGTACGCTTCTTCAATCAGGAACCGGTAATGGCCATGTTGTCTTATTCTAACTTCGGCTCCGACCAGGAAGGAAGTCCTGCCAAGGTACACGAGGCAGTAGCTTACATGCACCGCGAATTCCCCGACCTGGCCATCGACGGTGAAATGCAGGTGAAATTTGCTCTCAACAACGAGCTGCGCGACGAGAAATATCCGTTTACCCGCCTGAAAGGCAAAGAGGTCAATACACTGGTATTCCCCAACCTGACTTCCGCCAACGCCGCTTACCAGTTCATCCAGAACATGAGCGAAACGGAAGTTATCGGCCCGATTCAGATGGGACTGAACAAGCCGATTCACTTCACCGACATCGAAAGCTCGGTACGCGATATCGTCAATATCACCGCTATCGCCTGCATCGATGCTATCGTAGCAAAGAAGTTGCATAAACAATAACAAAAATTCCCAATAACAAGTGTGCCTGCTCTTTCATCCCGATGAAAAACAGGCACACTTTTTTTCACCTTTTATCTTTCCGCGTATGCGCAGACCACTCACTCTTTCACAATGTGTCGTGCTTGCCTTGTTCTGGGCGGCACTTTGCTTCATCGTCCTCACCTCCTCCCCCCGCATCGACGGTATGCTGGTCATCACCATCCTTATTTCGGGTGCCCTGGTATTCATTCCGATTGTCAAATCCCTTAAAAAGAAGTAACATTTCCACATAAAAATAAAATAAAAACGCCTTTTTGATATTTTTCTTTTGTTTTTCTTACCGAATTGTTGCATAAATAAAAACAAATCTTTACTTTTGTCGCATCAAACAATTAGAAGAATATTTATAACCAATAACAATTAGAAGAATGAATGCAGCTAAAGTACTGGAAGATCTGAAAAGAAGATTTCCCAATGAACCTGAATACCATCAGGCAGTAGAAGAAGTGTTAGGTACCATCGAAGAAGAATACAACAAGCATCCCGAATTCGATAAGGTAAATCTGATTGAGCGTCTGTGCATCCCCGACCGCGTGTACCAATTCCGCGTAACCTGGATGGACGATAAAGGAAACATCCAGACCAACATGGGCTACCGCGTGCAGCACAATAACGCCATCGGTCCGTACAAAGGCGGTATCCGTTTCCACAGCTCGGTAAACCTCGGTATCCTGAAGTTCCTGGCTTTCGAACAGACATTCAAGAACTCGTTGACTACTCTCCCGATGGGTGGAGGCAAAGGCGGTTCCGACTTCTCTCCGCGTGGTAAATCAAACGCAGAAGTAATGCGTTTCTGCCAGGCTTTCATGCTGGAATTGTGGCGTCACATCGGTCCTGAAACCGACGTTCCTGCAGGCGACATCGGTGTAGGCGGACGTGAAGTCGGCTATATGTTCGGTATGTACAAGAAACTGACTCGCGAGTTCAGCGGCGTGCTGACCGGTAAAGGACGCGAGTTCGGTGGTTCTTTAATCCGTCCCGAAGCTACCGGATACGGAAACATCTACTTCCTGCTCGAAATGTTGAAGACCCGTAACATCGACATCAAAGGCAAGACTTGCCTGGTATCGGGTGCAGGAAACGTAGCCCAGTACACTGTAGAAAAGCTGATCGAACTGGGTGCCAAGGTTGTCACCATGTCCGACTCCGACGGTTACATCTATGATCCGGACGGCATCGACCGTGAAAAACTGGATTACATCATGGAGCTGAAAAACCTTTACCGTGGACGTATCCGCGAATACGCAGAGAAATACGGCTGCAAATATGTTGCTGGCGCACGTCCTTGGAACGAAAAGGGAGACATCGCCCTGCCGTCCGCTACCCAAAACGAAATCAACGGCGACGATGCAAAAGCCTTGATTGCCAACGGTGTGATTGCTGTATCCGAAGGTGCGAACATGCCTTCTACCCCCGAAGCTATCCGTGTATTCCAGGATGCAAAAATCCTTTATGCTCCGGGCAAGGCAGCCAATGCCGGCGGTGTATCGGTATCAGGTCTGGAAATGACTCAGAACTCCATCAAGCTGAGCTGGAGCCAGGAAGAAGTGGACGAAAAGCTGAAGAGCATCATGAAAAATATCCACGAAGCCTGCGTGAAATACGGAACCGAACCAGACGGTTATATCAATTACGTAAAAGGTGCCAATGTAGCCGGATTCATGAAAGTGGCTAACGCCATGATGGCTCAAGGCATTGTATAATTTTTCAATCAGGTGCGACAAATTTCATCCGGTTTCCCGCGAGGGAGACCGGATTTTTTATCATTCTATCCCGGCTTCCCTGCTTTTTAACATTCGCATGACTGTATCTATCAGTTATTTTACTACTTTTGTACAACATTATGCATAAGTCAAAAGTATCATGAATATCAGAAAAATCTTTGCAGGCATCCTGCTTGCCTTGTCAGTTTCTTCCTGCATTCAGGACGAAGCATTGAACGTGGAAGCGGCCATCGATGAGTGCACCGGTGAAAACATCCAGCTGGCAAGCATCGACGCAAACCGAAAAGAAATCGAAATCTATGTACTCGACGGTACGGACGTATCCCGGCAAGAGCTGAACTTCACGCTTGCCGACGGAGCATCCATTCAGGCCGATGAAGAAAAGGCAGGCGACCAACCGCCTTATTACGACTTCAGCCAGCAGAGCATACGCCGCTTTACCGTAACTTCGGAAGACGGAGGGACCACAGCCACCTACATCATCCGCATCAACAAAATGGAACTGCCTACACATTATTCTTTCGAAAACCTGCGTGCCACCACGCCGTTCCATATCTTCTACCTGACCAACGAATCGGGCATCATGCAATGGGCAAGCGGAAATCCCGGATACGAGCTGAGCGGCATGGCGCTCAATGAAACCGAATATCCTACCGTACAGGGAATGATAGGCTACAGCGGCAAGTTCGTCCGCCTCACCACCCGCGATACCGGTTCTTTCGGAGAACCCATCGGCATGCCTATCGCGGCAGGCAACTTATTTGTAGGCTCTTTTGATGTACAGAATGCCGTAATGGCTCCCCGTCAGGCTACCCACTTCGGATTCCCGTTCACCAAACGCCCCGTGCGCATTACCGGTTGGTACAAATACAAGGCAGGCAGTGTATTTACTGATGAAGAAAAGAACGAGGTTGCCGGGCGGACAGACATGGGTGACATCTACGCCCTGCTTTACGAAGCCCCGACCAATGATTTTACCGTCGACGGCGACGCACTCCCTTTGAGTGGAGGAGTCGACGAGCATGTCGCACTGATGGCACGCATCTCCGACATGAAGGAAACCGATGAATGGACCCGCTTCGACCTTACCTTCGAGCCTCAAAACGGCAAGACCATTGACGAGGAAGGACTTGCCAACGGCAAATACAAACTGGCTATCGTCTTCTCGTCCAGCATCGAAGGAGGCTATTTCCGTGGCGCTATCGGAAGCGAGCTTTGCATCGACGAAGTGGAAGTAATCTGCAAATAACCCTTAACACGAAAACAATATGAAGAAATACATACTTACTTTACTGGCTGTCCTGACCCTCGGCACTACCGCTGCCTACGCGCAATGGTCGGAACACAAAGGTTTGCTCTGGTCGTCTCTACACGGCTTGGAATACGAATTCAAGGCAGGTGTGAACATCGGAGGCACCTCTCCCATCCCGCTTCCACAAGAAATCAGAAGCCTGGACAGTTACAAGCCGGGACTTGCCATTACCATTGAAGGAAACGCCACCAAATGGATAGACCCGGCAAAGAAATGGGGAGTAAGCCTGGGATTGCGGCTCGACAGCAAAAGCATGACGACCGAAGCCACTGTAAAAAACTATGGCATGGAAATCCTCAGCGAGACAGGCGGGAAAATCCAGGGACTCTGGACCGGAGGCGTAAAGACCAAAGTGAAAATGTCGCTCCTCACGATTCCCATCCTCGCCAACTATAAAATCAGCGAACGCTGGAAGCTGGTGTTCGGTCCCTACCTGGCATACATGATGAGCGGTGATTTCGACGGCAATGTCTACGAAGGTCATCTGCGTACCCCCGACGCTACGGGCAGCCGTGTCAACTTTACAGGCGGAAACATTGCCACATACGACTTTTCGGAAGATCTCCGTCACTTCCAGTGGGGACTGCAAGTGGGCGGATCTTGGCGTGCCTACAAGCATCTGACCGTACATGCCGACCTCACCTGGGGGCTAAATGATATCTTCCAGAAAGATTTCCAGACCATTACTTTCGCCATGTACCCCATCTACCTGAATCTCGGCTTCGGCTACGTATTCTAAGGGATAAAACTCCTACAGACAATAACATTTGCAGGCAATTTTATGAAATCAATCTTTCATAAAGCTGCCTGCAAATATCAAATATCAACTCTTAATAATGAATGGATATACGTTTCTCAGCCCCAGAAACGGTTATTAATAATTCTTTCTTTGCAGCATCATATTCCCAACTATCCACATTCTCTACTGCAGAAACAGCAGGAACACCTCTTAATATAAATGCATATTGGGCGGAATGTTCAGCCTGCAACACCAACTCACCCCGACTTTCATCATAAGAAACCAAACAATCAAAATAAGCTGTACCATCATCTATAGGCAAATGGCTGAGTTGAGACGAAACGCCATTAGGATAAATCAAAAAAGTACGATAGCCCTTTAATTTATCACTTCCGATATGAGTTACATCCGACTGAATACACATCGGGATAATAGCTCCTTTCTTTATAAACAAAGGGAATTGCTGCAACGGATATTCACCTACAATCTTTTCTCCCGCATCAAATGTTTCTCCCGACCAGAAATCACACCATTTCCCTTCGGCTGGAAGATGAAAAGCCACACTTGAGTCTGAAGTTATCGCCTTTGTAAAAATATAATTGCCCACCTGGTGGCTTTCTTCTTTAAAAGAAACATTTTCCAATAACGCTCCTCCGTTAAGATGGGCATCCACAACCGTAGAAAACAAATAAGGAATCAATTCTTCATGCAGAGTTACGCAATAACGATAGATGTCTTCCACATCTTTCCCATGATACCAAGGCAAGTGATTCGTAAATGCCCCATTTTCTCCACCGTTTATCATAGCTGCTGTCATACAACCAAATTGTATATAGCGGATAAATTCCTCTTTACCAGCTCTTTCATTAAAAAAGCCAGCCACTTCACATGCTGGTGAAGCGTACCCTCTTAAAACAGAACGATAAATATTATCAATCTGCAATTTAAGGCCACTCCAGTTTCCAGAAAAGTCGCCACACCAACCCAGATTCAACTTACCTGTTGAAGCAAAATAACCTCCTTGGTGAGAATACGGACGAGCTATAATAATCCCTTTAGGATTTTTCTTCAAAGTATAATCAAACATTGCGTCGTAATAATAAGGACGAAACTCCGAATTGCTCATTCCACCTTTCGATGTTTGAAGGGAATCACCGAACCAAAATTCTCCTTGATCCACCTTCCATCCATAAACGCCATCAATAAACACCTTATCTAATTGTTTTCCCCACCATTCCACAGCTTTAGGATTAGTGAAATCAACATGTATGCCATATCCTTTCCACCATTCATGAGGTTCACTACCATTAATGCCCCAATGATTCTTACGCACCAAGTCATACGTTTCGCATTGCTGCAGAGAAGTATCTTTCCCTTTTTGGTTAACAACTCCCGTAAGCCACAATATTACTTTTACATCTTTCTGCTTAAAATAAGCAATCATTTCTTCGGGATTCGGATATCTGGATTTATCCCAATTAAAATCATTATAAGCCATCGACCAAGGACTGTCAATAATAGTCGCTCCCACAGGAATATTTCTCGACAAATAAGAATCAACCAGTCTTTTAACCCCAGCCTCAGTGTTCAAGCTATCCTCCCATACAATATGTTTGAAAGCCCATGCCGGTGTAATAGGCGGTGTTTGTGCTTTAAGACTCAATAAAACATTCAATCCAAACAATAAAATAATAAAACAGAACTTTTTCATAATAATAAATTGTTTTTAGTCAACACAACAATTGTTGCATCAATAAGTATAACCTTCTGTTTTCTTAAACTCCATGCCTAAGGCTGCATACGAATCCACTGTTGATAAAGGAACAGGACGATAAACGTGGTATGCCTGAACGCCTATTCCTTGAGCTCCTTCGGTTGCTGTATCAGGATTGTGCGTTCTCAGCCATTGTACCCATTCATTAGGTGTCAAAGCTCTTTTCAGCATTTCCCACCGTCCTATTTCTCCTCCCATTTCACGTATGCCTTCATCTAAGATAAATTCCATAGTCATATCGTTGGCTGTCACAGCCTGTTCCTGCTCGTGACCTGGAACGAGTGTACGTTGGCGCAATTGAGTAATCACGTCTGCAGCTTTCTGTTTTTCTCCTAAACGAACATAAGCCTCAGCCAAAGTCAAATAAACTTCACCTAACCGAATCAGAATTGCATCTTTAAAGGAATATTCTTGTTTAGCCGTCAATCGACTTGTATCCAACCACTTTGTCATATTATTAGCACAACTTCTTGCACTGGTACCTTTCACTTCCCCTGTTTCCAAGTCATACAAATCTGCGATATCATCACAAATAATTCCCCGCTGTGCATATTGCTCTTTCACTTCTTGAGGGACCACATCTAATGAACGAATAAGCAATGTATCAGAAAAGTCAGGAAATTCAACACCACCTTCCGGAGTCCGACAATAACCTGTTATAAATGTTGCTTCCCGACGTTTATCATACTTATTAAAAGCTTTAATAAAATAATAAGTAGGCATAACGGTGCGATATTCTCTCCCATAATATACACTATGAGCTTGTAACCCATCAATTGTTTTCGTATATGAATTTACAGAACGATTTACCTGAGAAACCCAATATCGAGCTAAATAATTATTTTGTGAATCAAATATCGTATTTCCGTACTGGATAGACCATATTATTTCATCATTCTCCTGATTGTCAGCAGAAAAAACAGATGCGAAATCATCTTCAAGTTTATAACCATAGTCTGTAATTAAAGAATTTGCTATATCAGCCGCCTGTTGATAACAATCAGATTTTCCATTAAATCCGACATTTTTAATAATTTCCTCATCAAACCATGCCAAAGACATTAAAACCTTCATCCTTAAAGCCTTCGCCACACCAAGATTCAAGCGTCCAAATTCCTGCGTTTTAAGTTCCATCGGCATCTTTAGTGATTGGTCTGCAATATCCAAATCTTCGAATATTGTTTTATAGAATGTTTCAACCCCAGGCTGATTTACTTGTATCTGCTCTATAGATTTAACCGGCTCATCAATAAAATTAGCATAAGGCCCGAATTGCACAACCAGTTCATGTAAATAAAAAGCACGCATGGCATGAGCTTCGGCAAGCAACTGTTCTTTTTTACCTTCTGTCCGGATATCCGCATTATTCACTGCATAAATAGCGGTATTAGCAGTAGTCAATCCTACATAAAGCCATTTCCATAGATTTCCATTATCCGCATTATCTACCATATAAGCATCTTCATAAATAACGCTCGCTTTCCAATAATTACGTGTATTTCCACCCCATGCAATAGCATCACTACCCATTTCACCTACCATATATAAATGTTCCAGCAAGTCTGTATTTATCTGATACAAACTCAAGACTTCTTTCTCTGCCCCTTCTTCAGTCAAGGCATAACTTTCAGTTATTATTCCTTTGGGATCTTCTGAAAGAAAATCCTCACAAGCAGTAATTGTTAATGACAATATAATTGCTAAAGTATAATACTTCACTATTCTCTTTTTCATATCTCTTACCGTTTAAAAAGACAAATTAATTCCAAAATTAAAACTCTTAGGTACAGTTAGCTCAATGCCCGGAGATTCCGGAATAACATTTTCCCTAGCAGCACGATATAAATAAAATGCATTCCTTAACTGAATATAAACCCTCAATTTAGATACTGGAAGACTTTTACGCATTAAACGTGCAAAATCATACCCAACCGTTAAATCCTGCAACTTGATATAATCTCCCTTCATTATACCGCACAAATCCACATTGGCAGGCCATAAAGCACTGGGACGCGGATATAAATTTGTCGGATTATCAGGTGTCCAATAATCTACATCCGCAAGCCAACGGGTACCTGTCGGCAATACCCATGAACCATATCCCGGTGCTTCAATCAAATAATCCCAACGACTGTTCAAATTGAAGGACACGTCTAATCCTTTCCATTGCAAACGGCCACCCAAAGACGCAATATATTTAGGATCTTTATTTCCTAAAATCACTTTATCTGCATCTGCTGTTATCTGTTGCCCTTCTTCCGGATTCTGGTCTTTCATTTTTATATCTCCTGGCTGTTTCCCATACTTAGCAGCTTCAGTTTCTTCACCCAATTGCCAAATTCCTATTTTTTCATAGTTATAGACCACATTTATAGGATGTCCGATGAACCAATTATTAGTAACATCATCTTCTCCATTAATCAAATCAACAATTTTATTATTATTAACAGAGAAATTAAAATACATATCAAAAGACAAATCTTTACGATGTATCAAATTACCATTAAGTGCAACCTCAAAACCCGTATTTTGAGTTTTCCCAATATTCTGTGTTATCATTGAAAAGCCTGTAGTCACAGGTATCGCCCTATCCATAAGCAAATCATCTGTTGTCGTATGATAATACTCAACACTTCCGCTTAACCGACCTTGGAAAAAGCCAAAATCCAAGCCAACATTATGAGTACGGGTTATCTCCCAACCTAAATTTTTATTAGCTAAAGCATCTGGTCGATAACCATAAAATCCGGTTCCTGCACTTCCAAACTGATAAGGATAGCTGCCTAATTTTTCTAACGTCACATAAGAATCAATCGCTTGATTACCTACCATTCCATAGGCATATCTTAATTTCAGATTTGACAAAAAAGCAACGTCTTTCAAAAAATCTTCTTCCGATAAACGCCAAGCGACACCTCCTGAATAGAAAGTTGCCCATTTATTGCCTTCTGCAAGACGAGAAGATCCATCAGAACGAACAGAGAAATTAAATAAGTATTTACCGGCATAATCATATCTAACACGTCCCATAAAAGAAGCCAACTGATAACCGCTATATCCACTTCCTATTCCTATATTATCAGTTAATATACCTAAGTTATAATACGTCATCTCTTCAACATCTAAGGACCTTCCGGATGCAGACATATTATCCGTTTGATACCTAATAAGTTCATGGATTGCATCGATTACGACATGATGTTCCCCAAATGTATTATCATAAGTGACCGTATTATTCCAAGTTATTCGATTATCAAAAGAAGAACTTCTGCCTGCTCTATTTACACCGCCATTCACTTGGAAAGACTTACTCCCATAAAAATAGCCATTCTTGGTCGTATTATAAGTATACCCTAAATTACTACGATAAGTCACATGCTTTATCGGTCTGATTGTCAGATTAAACACAGAATTAAAATTCATATTATCCGTATCATTTTTATACTGACCATCAATAAAATCTCCCAAGACACTCACCGAACCTTCGTCAGGATTAGGATAAGTAATTACATTCCCTTCCGCATCATAAGGACGGCATAAAGGAGTACCATAAAATAAAGCTTGCCCGTATTCAGAGAACCCACTACTATGACGTTGACGGAAACGGATGGTTGCTCCCAAATCCATCCACGTTGTCAATTTATGATCGATGGTTGCAGTCAAAAAGTATTTTCTTGCTTCACTATTCTGATTATATCCCAAATTCCTTTCGTAAGCTCCACTAATAACAAAACGAGTTTTCTCATTGCCCGAGCTTATCGATAAGTTATGTTTCATCGTAGAACCATTTCTAAAAATAATATCCTGCCAATCATAAAATTCACCATTGGCTATCATGTCCAACTGGTCATCTGTAAAAATCTGCTCATCTGGAATATTTTCTCCCCAGCAGTTATTTTCTAATTTATATACATCTCTTTTCAGTTGCAAGAATTTTTGAGCAGGCATCATATCCATAAAGTGCGGCACATCAATACCATAGAAAGCATCATAATTTATCTTTGTTTTTCCTGATTGTGGACCACGCTTTGTTGTAACAATAATAACGCCATTTGCTCCTTGAGAGCCATAAATAGCCGCACTGGCTGCATCCTTAAGTACTTCTATCGATTCTACGTCATTCATATTTAAATTATACATATCACCAGGCACACCGTCTATAATAACCAGTGGAGTATTACCTGCTTTAAGTGAACGACTTCCACGTATATAGATACTTCTATTATCTCCTTCATAACGAGAGCTAACAATATCCATTCCCGGCACCTTCCCTTGCAATGCATCACTGATACTGGTTGATGCAGAAGAACGAATCACGTCCCCTTTAACAGAGGATACAGATGCTATCAAATCACTTTTTTTAGTTGTGCCATACCCGATAACTACAACTTCTTCCAAAGCCTGTGAATCTTCCTGTAATACAATGGACTGCATATTTGTGTCATTAGGATTCACCAATAAAGTTTCATAGCCAATATATGAAATCTCGATCTCTGTTTCTGTCGAATTAATATCCAATATAAAATTACCATCCAAATCCGTTATTGTACCATTGGATGTACCCACTTCCTTTATAGAAGCCCCTATTACAGGTTCACCATTCTTATCTTTAACAGTTCCTGATATTCGCTTTTTTTGTTGAGTGCTACTCTGCCTACGTCCAATTCTGCTTACTACAATATTTTTCCCTTGAATTTCATATTTGACTTGCTGCCCCTGTAAAATTTGCTTCACAGCGTCATCCAACTGCTTTGCATCTACCGAAACATTCTTATCCGTATCTACATCACCTGCTATATAAACAAATGAATATCCACTTTGAGCCTGTAACTCAATCATTGCTCTTTTAACCGAGACATCTTTCATTTTCAAAGACAATGTTTGGGCAAACATTCCCAACTGAAGCCCGAACAAAGCCAAAGCTGTTAGCATTAGCTTTCTATAGTAATTCATAAAATAGAATTTTAAAGATTAAAAATTGAATAAAAGAAGCCCTCTAAAGAATGTTTTTCGTACTTTTACACACTCCTTAGAAAACATTTCACATACTTACATGGCAGAAGAGGAGTTAAGTCGGAAAATCTTGCACATTTTCCGACTTTCTTTTTTATGTAATCTTCCTACCTTAAATCTTCAAATATTGACGGTTCTGTATTTTTCATAATGATTCAATATTAAAGTTATACAAAAGTTAATATAAAACTATTTCATTCCCTTTTAAAACATAATTCATCTTCCTTGTTGCTTTCAAAACCTCAAGCACATCCTTGATATTCTGTTCTGTCCGATTAAAACTACCATAAAACCGATAACCTAACAACGAATCTGTAGCCAAACGAATATGTACATTGTAACTACGTTCCAGTATGGTAGCCACTTCCGGAAGCAACATCTCATCAAACGAAAGTTTTCCGTCTTTCCATTGAGAATCCATGGCTATCTGCTTTACCGTTTCCACTTTCATCTGCCCTACCCGTTTGTCAAGCACTACTCGTTCATCAGGTAAAAGTGTTATTTCAGCTTCTTGACGAAGCAAATTGTCTAAACCTACCTTACCCTCTAACAACGAAACCACAGCTATTTCATCTTCGGGATAATCGCGAAAATTGAATTTCGTGCCTAATACTTTTACTGACAAATTTTCCGAATAAACATAAAAAGGTTTTTCTGAATCATGTTTCACTTCGAAATACCCTTCTCCTTCCAATTCCACTTTACGATTATCGACACCGAAATCTTGTGGGTAATGAATGCGAGACCCAGCATTCAGCATCACCAATGTACCGTCAGGAAGACGTATTTTAGACTGTGCGCCCAAAGGAACCTCCACTTCAATATCGGTTAAAGATTGTTGCAAATTCATTCCTCCATATCGATATGAAAAGACTGCAATCAATACAATTGCAGCCACAGCCGCACATTGACTAAACACTTTCCACAAACGAATCCGTTTCTGCTTTTTACGTTGAGAATCAGCTATACGATAACAAAACGTTTTATATGCCTGACCAGCATCATATCGTTCACTTTCCGATGCATCAACAGCAGAAAACCAGATTTCCTGACATTCCATCACATACCTACGATTCTCGTCTGATTGTGCCATCCAAGCATCCAATTTCAAACGTTCCTCTTCTCTAAGCCCTTCGGTTAGTAGCTTAGAAATCAAATCATCAATATATGCATCTTTTTCTTTCATCCATCAATGTTTCTATAATAAAGACGATAAACTAAACCAATGGGGTAGGTCGAAAGCCTTATTTTTTCAAAAAATAGAATGAAAAAACAGAATCAATCCTAACAAATAGGGTGCAAGCGACTTATGAAGCTGGGCAAGAGCTGTCTTTATATGATATTTTACAGTATTAATCGAGATATGAAGTTCCTCAGCTATTTCTTCATATTTTTTTCCTTCAAAACGACTCATTAAGAAAACCTTCCGGCATACTTCAGGCAAGCGGTGTATAGCAGAAGATATTTCGGTTTCCAACTCCCGCTCAAGTAACGTACCAAGCGGATAATCATTTGACAATATATAACATTTTTGTTCTCCATCATTCTTATCCAAAGCAGAAAATGTCACTTCTATTTTCTCCCGCTTCGAGGACAAATAATCTAAGCAATGGTTACGAACGGCACGCACAAGATAACTACGCAAAGATATTTGCACATCCAATGTTTCACGGATTTCCCACAAATGAAATATTACATCTCCTACCAATGTTTCAGCCAGGAAATCATCGCCAACATAACCATAAGCCACATGACACAACGATGCATAATGGTAACGATAAAGATACTTATAGGCCTCCTCATCACCTTGCTTTAATCGTTCCACTATCACCGATTCCGGTATTTCCATTCTGTTTTTCATCCTTTACTTAGATTATAGTCACAGAGAACCAACTTATAATTTTCACAAAGACAAATATACGCAAAAAAATCTTTGCTTTGCCGTACCGGGCAATCCAGTCCTCACCCGGTACGGATATACCAGGACTGCAGTCCTCGCTATGGTAGGACTGCAATCCTTGTCTGCTACAACCTCAATCCCGATTAGACACGTCGAGCAAGGCAATTAGCTTCATCCGAGAAAGCAGTTGGCTGTCTTTGCCGATGAAGCCGGCTTAATCCTTCCAGTTATACTGATATTCGTATTTATCGAACTTGAATGCCTCCTTCACACCAGCCTGCCGCGCGGTTTCGATAATCAGCTCTTGCTCTTCGGGAGAGAGCATCCGTTTGCCTTTTCTCCGCTCGAAATACGGATTACGCCCAAAGCAAGGAATCAGCTTCCACAAATCTCCCAATGCCCCCCAAAGTCTGCACCTACGCGTTTGATTATTCCCTGCTTTTGCAGTTTCTGCATATGATATTTCACGCCATTCTCTGTGATACCGTTTATATTTGCAGCGATTTCTTTACGACTTGCTTTAGGATGACTATGAATATATTCAATGATTGCAATCTGCACATCTGACAGAGTCTGGGTAGTTGTCTGGGTAGTTGTCTGGATAGTTGTCTGGGTAGTTGTCTGGGTAGTTGTCTGGGTGATGCCGTCTTCATTTGAAAAAACATCAACACAGAATACTGTCAGTTTTGAGACATCGAACTTTGCCTCTCTGTTGCCATTCTCGCGTAGCATATCCTGCACACGTTTCACGCCCTGATTGAACATATTAACATACTTCATTTCCTTCATCGCCTCTGCCACAATCGGATTACGGTAGTCGTTCACCATCGGGAAATTCTCCGGGCGGGCTTCGCCGTACAAACCTCCGGCGTTCATAATCTCAATATGGTCATCAAACTGATATAAACGAATCGGCATATTTGCTTGATAATCGCGGTGCATACAGGCATTCATCAACAGTTCTCTTAATGCATTCTTTGGATAGTTGATGACAGTCTTTTCACGGAACAGGCTGGCAACAACAGGACGCTGTGTTATGACGGCATCGCTGACAAACGATTCCAACGCCGGCAACATACTATGCAGCGGACCTTGGAAACGTTTCTCATTAAGAATCTCTCCTCCCTTCTCTTTTCCTTCAAAACGTACATATTGCACATAGTCTCCAGGCATATAATAGCGAGGATTTTTGCCGAACAAGATTATCGCCGCATAAGTAGGGCAATCGTTCATACGGTCATACAGATGGATTGATGCCATCTTGTCTTTAAGATCACGTTTATCTTGACTTAAGATATCTGCATCTACTACAGAAGGCAAGTATGTGTTTTTTATATAATCCAATTCCAAGTCATCGAGCGAAGCCCCCAAACACGGTGTTGCATCAAACGTTGCCATATATGCAGTACGCCTCTCCGTCAATAGACGTTCTTCAGCCTCACTGGCTATATCTCGCCTTGGACCAATACGGATGAATATCCTGCCACGATAACGAACCGGAGGCAACAAGGAAGGTGAAACCTCCACTACCAGTAAGTCTCCTTCAGGGAATTCCACCTTATCAACCGTCATCACAGGCAAAGGCAGGATATTACCGTCAGAACGAATTGCAGCAATCTTTTTAAGTAAGTCGTCATCCACTTTCAACCCGGACAATCGTCCGTCATCATGCGCACCAATCAATAAGTATCCCTTCTTGCGAGAATCGGGCAGATCATTGGCAAAAGCACAAATCGCCTCACAGAACTTATCCATATTGCCTGTAGATATAGTTCGCTCTATCCTATAGGTCTCCGTACTATGTAATAGAGATTGTATTTCGCCTTTCGTTATCATATTTCTCCTAATATTATTCCTATAATACTTCTTTTACAATCTGCAATATTTTCTTATTGTTGAGTTGTGTCCGGAAATACACATTATACCCTTGCAATTGGCTTCATCCGAGAAAGCAGTTGGCTGTCTTTGCCGATGAAGCCGGCTTAATCCTTCCAGTTATACTGATATTCGTATTTATCGAACTTGAATGTCTCCTTCACACCAGCCTGCCGCGCGGTTTCGATAATCAGCTCCTGCTCTTCGGGAGAGAGCATCCGTTTGCCGTTCCTCCGCTCGAAATACGGATTACGCCCGAAGCAAGGAATCAGTTTCCACATAAAGTGTTCATATTGGGCAGGAAACATCCGTCCCTGCATCTTGGTAAATCCGCGCGCATAGACCACCGGCGTGGCGTCGCGGTAAAACGTACATTGCCCGTTCTTCCCGCATAAGCGGGGATTCACTACCGTAAGCACTTTCGCCGTCTCTACCTGCTGACGGTAGGCAAGCTGGCGTAAACAGGCGTCGGCACAGGTACAACCTCCTTCCACACATACAGCGAATCCGTATGGAATATCCATTTTCAAGTCTTTCATTGCTCTGTTTTTAAGATTAAGAAAACAATCATGCGAATGTAATGCTTTTCTTTCAGATAATATACATCGGGAAGAATTAAAACTTACCCATACCATACAAACTGCGTCAATTTCACGTTAAGTTTCGATTTTACAATTCTTTATTTGCTATAAATCTTGTTTTTGAAAACAGATTCTTAAAACTAAATTTTCATAGCTCTAATTCTTTCTTGCAACTCTGTCATTTTCCGCATGAGTGCATCAAACTCTAAAGATTTGCCATAAATGAAGAAACGTCTCATATCGGCATAATCATCTTGCCATGCTTCCATAGCCGATTTCGGTATCGTAAAGTTGATGGTTGATGGGTCATGTAAATCATAGTTTACATATTTCAAAGCATAATAAGTTTTACGATGCTCAACAATGGCATCATAAAGTTTTCGATTCGACAAGGCTTCTTTTCCATATTCCGTGTCCATCAGTTTCTCCAAATCATACAGATGTCGTGACATTCGGACGCTTCTGGGATTTTCTTTTTGGAATTCTTCCGCCAAAAGAAACAGCTTCTCAAGGAATGTACGAGTAGGAACTACAGTTCTTACAAGGCTTTCAGCATCGGTATCTTCGTTTTCAAAACTATCGCCTATTAAAGAACTTATGCGTCGTGTCTCCGTAGGTTCATCCATTGAAAGGCAACTAATTTCTATCTTTACACGAGGAGGAATATAATTTATCGTATCTTCAAGAATTGACGGGTAATGTAATAGAATTACAGTAGGATCCTTGTCTGAATCTATAGGTCGCCATTCTCCATTTTTATCTTGCACCTGAGATACATTCTCTATACTGTAACCAAAAACTCCCATCTCTTTCAAGCGAGCATCTAATTGAGAAGAAAGAATCTCATGGATATATACTCGTGCCATTTTACGTAATTTCTCCCGTTGACTTTTACTTGTATTCTCAATACCGAAAAATGAATGACTGATTGCTAAGTCAATGTCTTCCGAGAAACGTTCTATGATATTAAACCCTTTCGACAACGATGTTCCACCTTTGAATATCAAGGAATCACGACAATCTGTTTGGAATAATGCCTTCAATGTAACGGTTACCCACCAGTCCTTTTCTATAGCGACTTGATTAACGCCCGGGTGTCCGACCTCTGTTTGCTGTAACATTGCCAAACGGTCCACTATTTCATTATGTAACCACAGCTTTCCCATAATATGTTTTTTAAGCGGTTAACATTGGTTTTATAATTCGTTTCATCCATGCAGGCATCATATCTACATCTTTGATTAAAGTCTCCTTATCTGTTTCTTTCGATATCAATTGTCGGATTATATTCAATTCATCTTCTCCTACATTCTCCTTTTTCAGAGCCTTAAGTGCTTGAACAAGTAGTGAAATAAGACGAGTACCATAACAGAAGTTCTTGGGGACACCTCGTTTTAATACTACTTTTCTATTGGATAAATTTACTGTCCTTTCGCTACCGGTAGTCAGGAATGTATAATTCATCGGTACTTGAGTCGATAGCCCTAATAAATTCAATGCTGTCATACCGGAAGGTAAGACCTCTGCGTTATCTCGGACAGCAATTGCTTGTACTACCTTATCAACCGAAGGAAGTACAACACCGAATCGACTTTTTCTTGGCTTGGTATATATTCCATGCGCAATTTTAACAAGCGTACCTTCATTTGTCAATTCTGACAAAATACTACCCACAAATTCTGTGTGATATTCAGGAAAATCTGAACGAAACAGGATGCAATCTTCAGGCATCGCTTCTATACGTTGCTTGAGAGTAATACTATCTATGGAATCTTCATTAGCCATATAACCTTTGAAATTTTGATGATTTTTCAAATGTAAAGATACAAAAAGGATTCAAAATAAATGATGAGTTGCCTAGCAATTTGTTCGTTAGGCTCAAAAAATACGCCAAACGCTTCCCGCAGAAAATGAAACCGTTTTTTAATGGAAATTTCATAAAGCTAAGAGATTGGGAGGGGTATCTCGAAAATAAAGATAAAAAATTAGGCAAAGAAGAACAGTTTTTTTAATTTTGTAACATACGAGTTTGCATAAACATAAAAAACATGACGATACCGTTGAATCAACAGAGTGCTTATCGTTTCTCTTCGGAAGAAGACTTACTGAATGATTTGAAGCGAAGCGACCACATCGCTTTCGAGTTTTTGTTCAAACGTTTCTATCCCAGACTGCTGGGGTATGCCATCCGTTTTGTGCGGGACGAGGAAATCGCGGAAGACATTCTTCAAGAGTGTTTTATGACCTTTTGGGAACGGAGGCATCTGTTGTCTGCCGTGTCGTTGAGTTCCCTGCTCTTCCTGATGGTACGCAATGCGTGTCTGAATTACCTGAAACATAGTGCGCTGGTACGTCATCTTTCCATCGATTACCTGGAGACGCTCGACGGAGAAGAAAAGCTGTATTCCGCCGACCTGATGCTGAGTGCCGACGAACACATTCTGTACGAAGACCTGAAAGCGCAGATAGACAAGTCCTTGTCGTTGTTGTCTCCCCGCTCGCGGGAGATATTCCTGCTCAGCCGTTTCAAGGGACTGAAGAACCGTGAGATTGCCGAAATGCTGGGCATATCCACTACGGCTGTAGAAAAACATATCTCCAAATCGCTCAAAGTCATTTCCGACTACTTGAAAGACAATGTTTCGCGCACGCATTACCTTATTATTATGTCTTTCCTGCTTTTCAAGTGATTCAAAAAAAATATTGCCACAGGGGTTGGGTAAACTTCTTTTAGATTGTTCTATCTATAGAAAACGGATTCTATGGATAGACTTTCTTACATACGCAGTTTGGCTTTTCTGTATTTCGACGGAAAAATACCAAGAGAAAAAGAGGTAGTTTTATTTGATTTTATCAATGAAAGCTCCCGCAACTTCACCTTGTTCCGCAAGTGGGAGCGCGAGTGGTTGCACTCAGGGCGGACGGATGCTGCCGTAGAAAAACAATGGCAACGGCTGCACACCCGTATGCTTGCCAACGAGGCCGCCTCTCCGATGATTCCCAAACCGCATTTCACGTTTAAAAGGTTGCTTGCCTTTGCCGCCGCCGTGGCGGTATTGGTATGCCTTTCGGTAGGCATATCCTATTACTATCTCCAGCCTCAAACCTACGAATCTTATTTCGTTCACGAGACTCCTTTGGGCGACAAAAGCAAAATGGTTTTGGCGGACGGTTCCGTGGTATGGCTCAACAGCGGTTCCACCTTGCAATATTCTACCGCGTTCAATGCCCACAACCGTGTAGTCACACTCGAAGGAGAAGGATACTTCGAAGTGAAACAAAACGAAGGCATCCCCTTTACAGTCCGCACACAGGGATACGACGTGGTGGTGAAAGGCACGAAATTCAATGTGTCGGCATACGAAGAAGACCCTTTCATCTCCACTACATTGATAGAAGGGAAAGTGACGGTCAACTACCGGGACGAATCCATCGACATGTGTCCCGGCGAGGAAATGACACTCGACAAACACACCGGCGAATTGCAACACTCCTTTGTAAATGCTTCCCAAGCGAAGTCGTGGACAGACAATCAGTTGATAGACGACAACATAAGTTTCCAGGAACTGATGAAAAGGCTTTCCCGCCGTTTCGACGTACAAATCACGATTGACGATGAAGCCTTGTGCAGGCAGACATTCAGTGTCTCACTACGCAACGAGGAAACGCTGGAGCAGATTTTCGACGCGCTCCAGCAGATTATTCCATTTTCGGTAAAGCAAGAGAATCAAAGTTATCATATAACATCAATTAATCATTAAATTTAAAAGCTATGAACAACCGAAAAAGTTTTCTCAGGCTGTTCCTGTGCCTTTCATTCGGATGGGGCGCATTGACATTGAGTGCTCAGACCGTGAGCAAGACCTTCAATGAGGTGCCGTTAAAGACCGTATTGAAAGAGGTGGAAAGCCAAACGGGGTTGTCTGTCGTTTACAAGACAGATGAAGTGGACGTGAACCGGAAGGTAAACGCATCGTTCCAAAATTCTTCTTTGAATGAAGTCATGTCAAAGATTCTGGATGCCGACCTGACATGGGTCATTCAGGACAAGATGATTATCATTTCGAAAAAACAAGCCAAGGAAACACCGGACAAGAAGGGTAAGACCCTCACGGTATCGGGCGTTGTGACCGACGAAGCGGGTATTCCGGTTATCGGCGCCAGCGTATTGGTAAGAGGCAGTTCGAACGGCTCCATCACCGACATGGACGGCAAATATACCATAGCCGACGTGCCGGAGGACGCGATGATAGACATTTCTTATATCGGCTATCAGGCATTGTCTTTCAAAGCAAAAGAAAAAGCGCTGGCCAATGTGGTCATGCGTGAAGACACGGAAATGCTGGAAGAGGTTGTCGTTGTCGGTTACGGTACCGCAAAGAAAGCAAACCTTTCAGGGTCTGTCGCGCAAATTTCATCCAAGGAGCTGGAACACCGCATCAGCGCCAATACCGGTTCTGCCCTGCAAGGATTGATACCTAACTTCAACGTTTCATTCAGCGACGGTGCCATCAACAAAAAAGCGTCGTTCAACATCCGTGGTGAAGGCTCTATCAATGGCGGTGAACCGCTGGTATTGATTGACGGCGTAGAGGGAGACATGAATTACATCAATCCGAAAGACATCGCTTCGGTCACGGTATTGAAAGACGCGTCTTCGGCAGCCATCTACGGTGCCCGTGCGGCATTCGGCGTAGTGCTGGTAACTACAAAAAATCCGGAGAAAGGAAAAATCCAGGTAAATTACTCCAACCATTTTGCCTGGAGCAATCCCACCATCAATACCGACAACTTCATTACCGACGGTCTGGAATGGGCGCGGCTGAGCGACAAGTTAAGTCTGATGGAAAACACCAGCACTTACTTAGGCTATACCGAAGAAGACTATGCCTACATGGAAGCCCGCAAGCAAGACCCGTCTCTCCCCAGCGTGCTGATTAAAACAATCGACGGAGTGGAACGCTACGTGCATTACGGCAATACGGACTGGTGGGATTACATCTTCCGCAGCAACCAGCCTTCCATGGAACACAACCTGAACATATCGGGCGGTTCCGACCGTGTACGCTATTACTTGTCAGGCCGTTTCTATACGCGGGACGGTATCTATCGCATCAATCCCGACAAGATGAAGAGTTACACCTTGCGTTCGAAAGTGGATTTCCAGATATTGGATAACTTGAAATTCACCAGCTCGACAAACATTTACATGAGTGATTACAATTATCCCGTAACGAACGCCCGCGACATGAGCGGCAACAACAACGACGAGGACTGGCGCAAATATACTTACCACGCCTCACCGCTGTATCTTCCGCACAACCCGGACGGGACAATCATGATAAACAGCCCGTATGCACCCGGCCGTGATATCGCCGACGGTACGTTTGCCGACCTGACCTACGGGAAAAGCCACGGGACAGACTCGGAATATGACCTGATGAACACATTCAGCCTGCAATACACCCCCATCAAAGGATTGGATTTGAATGCCGACTATACCTTCCGTAAAGAAAGCCCCTTCTCCCGTCAGTTGCGCGTGTCTACCCCTCATACCAACCAACCGGGAGGAGTTGGAATTACCGATTACAAGCCGAACACGGAACTGTATAAGGAAAGACATTGGCACTCGCAATATCAGGCCATCAATGCATTCGCCACTTACAGCCATACGTTCAACGAGATGCACAACCTGAAAGCCATGGTGGGATTCAACCAAGAGTGGAGACGCTGGGAACGGACAGTGGCCATGCGTAGCGGTCCCATTTCGGAAGATTTGGGTTCGTTCAACCTGGCTACCGGCGAGAACATTGATTTGCTCGGGTCAAAAGCCGAATGGGCTATCCGTGCAGCTTTCTATCGTTTCAACTACGATTATAAAGGGAAGTACCTGATTGAGTTCAACGGACGCTTTGACTTGTCATCCAAATTCCCGCACGACAACCGTTTAGGCATATTCCCATCGGGCTCTGTAGCCTGGCGTATGAGTGAAGAAAAATTCTTCAGCCCGTTACGTTCGTGGATTGACAATCTGAAACTGCGCTTCTCGTTCGGTACATTGGGCAACCAGAATGTAGGCGAATACGATTACATAGCCAAGATGAAGGTCAGCCAGGGAAATTACATCGTAAACGGTGCCTATCAGAATTACCTGACCACACCGGACGCCATATCGTCCAACTTTACCTGGGAAAAGTCGCAGACCATCAATGCGGGTATCGATTTGGATTTCTTCAATAACCGCTTGTCCGCATCGTTCGACTGGTACCAGCGTGACACACGGAACATGCTGACACAAGGCAAAGAGCTTCCTGCCGTATTCGGTACAGAAGAACCTGAAGAAAACGCTGCCGACCTGCGTACGCGCGGTTTCGAGCTTTCGGTAAACTGGCGTGACCGTTTCACGTTGTGGGACGCACCGTTCGAATACAATATCGGAGTCAACTTGGCAGATAACCGTACGGTCATCACCCGATTCGACAACCCGAGCGGAAACATCGACGATTTCTATGTAGGCAAAGATCTGGGAGAAGTATGGGGATACACCATCGAAGGATTTTTCCAGACAGATGACGAATACCTGACACACGCCGACCAATTGCTGGTAAACCAGCGTATACGCAATTATTACCTGGTGAACCATCCGGTTGCAGGCGACTTGAAGTTCAAGGATATAAACGAAGACGGCGAAATCACTCCGGGAAAACAGACATTGAGCGACCACGGAGATTTACGCCGGATAGGAAACACGACGCCGCGATACACATTGGGAGTGAATTTAGGCTTCAATTACAGAGGCATTGATTTCTCCGCATTCTTCCAAGGCATATTGAAACAAGACTGGTGGCCGGGTGATGACAACGGTTATTTCTGGGGACCTTTTACCCGCCAATACCTGAATTTCTATCCGAAGAGCATCGAATCCATGTCGTGGACACCGGAGAATCCGAATGCCTACTTCCCGCGTCTGGCTGTTTATGCCGCCAACGAAGGAGGTGATTACGAAGGTTCACAGCTGAGAGTCATATCGGATAAATATCTTCAGAATGCGGCATACGTGCGACTGAAGAACATTACACTGGGATATACGTTACCCGAGCGTATCTGCCAGAAACTCAAAATCATCAGAAGTATCCGTATGTATGTATCCGGCGAGAACATCCTGACATTCTCTCCGCTGTATAAAAACAATCCGGACCGCACAGTCGACCCGGAACAACTGGGAAACGGCAACGCTTATCCTTTCAGCAAGACATTTGCCTTTGGCTTTGACATTAAATTCTAAAGATTACAGTTATGAAAAAGAAATATACATTTATCAAGTTACTTTTCCTTTTCACAGGAAGTATCGTGACTGTTTCCTGCAATGATTCCTTCTTGGACCGCTATCCGATTGCAGAGATTTCTCCGGAGAACTCGTTTCAGACAGCAGACGACCTTCGGCTTTACACAAACGGGTTTTACGAACAACTCCCGTCTATCCGTAACATCATCGATGAAGATTTGAAGACCGATAATGTATTATATTCCAGCATACCGGAAGAGCAACGCAGCCACGAACGGATTCTACCTTCGGAAACCGGAAGCGGAGGCTGGGACTGGGAAGATTTACGCGACATCAACCTTTTCTTCGACAATTACCAGCGTTGTTCCGACGAAACCGGACGTAACAAATACGAAGGTGTGGCAAGATTCTTCCGTGCCTGGTTTTATTTCGACAAAGTGAAACGTTTCGGCGATGTGCCTTGGTATGAGACAGTCATCCAGACAGACGATGACGACCTGCTGTATAAAGCACGCGACAGCAGGGAATTTGTCATCAGCAAAATCATACAGGATCTGGAACTGGCTGTTGACAAACTGGGCGACGAACGGGCTTCGGACCAGATAACACGCTGGACGGCCTTGGCATTTCTTTCCAGAGTATGCCTGTACGAAGGCACATTCCGTAAATATCATACGGAATTGGGCATTCAAGGCAGCGACACGCTGTTGCAGAAAGCCTACGAGGCTGCACAACGCGTGATGGACGAATCGGGTTACACCTTATATACGACGGGAAACCCGGATATAGACTACCGTGACCTGTTCGCGTCGACCCTGAAAGAAGACGAGGTGATTCTGGGCAGACGCTATTCGTTAACCTTGAACCGCATGCACAACGTAAACTATTACCTCACGTCGCGCACCCAACGGGATATCGGTTTAACAAAAGATCTGATAGACTCTTATCTCCAACTGAACGGAATGCCTTTCACCGATAAAGACGGATACGACACGATGGGATTTTACGACGAAATGCAAAGCCGTGACAGACGCCTTGCACAGACCATCCGCTCTTTAGGCTATCAGCGCATAGGAGGCACAGCCACTTTATTGCCCGACTTTGCCGCCACCATGACAGGTTATCAGTTGTGCAAGTTCTTATCCGATGAAACTCAAGACGGCGACGGAGCTTCTTATCAGGATGTCGCCTTTATCCGTTATGCCGAGGTCTTGCTGAACTATGCCGAAGCGAAAGCGGAACTGGGCATTATTACCCAAGACGACATCGACAGAAGCATCCGCCTGATACGTAGCCGTGTAGGCATGCCCAATCTGGATATGGCTGAAGCCAATCAGACACCGGACGCCGTGTTGTCGGCTTTATACCCGAATGTGGAAGGAAGCGACAAAGGCATCATCCTGGAAATACGCCGCGAACGCCGCATCGAACTGGTTATGGAAGGATTCCGTTGGGATGACCTGGTGAGATGGAAAGCAGGGAAATTACTGGAACCCCACTTCATCGGGATGTACTTCCCGTCATTGGGAGAGTTTGACTTGGACGGTGACGGCACGCCCGACCTACTGTTATACACAGGAACAGCTCCTGCTACCACCGCTTCACAAAGTGTGGAAATCGGAGGTGTGCTTCAGCTTACGGAAGGTGACCACGGCAACCTGATCGGCTTCAAGGATAATACGAAAATGTTTGATGAATCACGCGACTATCTGTATCCGCTGCCTACGGGAGACTTGTTACTGAATGAAAATCTGGTACAGAACCCCAATTGGGATAAATAAAGGGAAATGCTATGACAAAAATTTTCAAGTATCTAATGTTCGTTGTGGCCACGGTCTTCTACGCGGCATGCAGTTCCGATACCGCCGTAGAGGAAAGTGCGGCACCCATAGCAATCAAGGCTTCAGCCAATGAAGTCTGTTATGGAGAAGACGTGACATTTACACTTCAAAACCTGACAGAAGGAAATGTAAACTCTGTACGTTGGGATTTCGGCGACGGTGAAACCTCTGACGCGTTTGCTCCGTCACACGCCTACCGCATTCCCGATAATTATACAGTAACCGTTTCTGTTTCCTTATCGGCGGGAGAAACGAAGGAATATAAGACGACGGTAAAGGTATTTGCCGAAGAACTGACTTCAGCCATCCGGCCTTCCATTACCGAATCGCTTGCCGACGGGCATTACCAAGTATGCGCGCACCGCGGATATTGGAAAGAAGCGCCCGAGAACTCCATTGCCGCCATTGAAAAAGCGATACAGAACGACATTGATTTCATTGAAATTGATGTGCGGAAAACCAAAGACGACAAACTGGTCTTGATGCACAACGCCTCGATAGACGAGACTACGAACGGAAGCGGTAACGTGTCCGACCTGACGCTGGAGGAGATAAAGTCTTACTACCTGTATTACAACGACCGTCAGACAACGGAACGCGCTCCTTCGCTGGCAGAAGCACTGATGGCGGCAAGAGGAAAGATTTATGTCGACATTGACATGAAGATATCGGATTACCGCTCTGTATATGATATCGTCGTGCAGTGTGGCATGCTGTCGCAATGCATGTTCACGGTTTACGAATTGCAGGATGCCTCGAAGTTGTTGAATATCGACAAGACGGTTCAGATGCTTCCGATTATTTATTCAATGGAAGACCTGGACGGCTTTATGTCGCTCGTAGACAACCTTGCCATCGCGCAATTTAACTCCGACGCCTGGACAGATGAAATCCTGACTAAAGCGTACAACAACGGGATAGCAGGTTTTATGAATATCTACGTCAATGACAAAGACACTCCGGAAACAGACAATTACAAGAAAGCGGACAGATTTGTCAGTTTAAAGGGCACTGTCGCACAGACGGATTTCCCGGTCGAGTTGAAAACGTATCTTGACAACTTAAAAAGAGATTAACAGCGTATGAAAAAAACAATACTAATGGCAACGGCACTGATGTGTATGGTGGGTTGCCAAGACGAAGACAAGGTGAATATCAAACCGGTAGCTGCCTTCAAGGCTACGGCTACCAATATAGAAGTGGGACAAAATGTCTCGTTTACCGACCTTTCTTTTGACGAGGACGGACAAATAAGCCGCTGGCAATGGGATTTCGGGAACGGAACGACTTCGGAAGAAGAGAATCCGACCATCTCCTACGAAACAGCCGGTGACTATAAAGTGGTGTTGACCGTATGGGACAATCAGGGGCAGCAAAACGCAAACGCCTTCGACAAAACGATTACGGTCAAAGAGAAATCATTATCGGATGAAGAACCCGAACTGATATGGGAGTATCAGACAACTACCGGATTCCAAGACGCATCGTTGGCTATCGACCAACAAGGAAATATCATTTTCGGATGTGACGCGAACAGTAGCCGGGGAAGTTACAACATTGCCGTATTAAACAGCAATGGAGAAGAGCAATGGACATACAAGGCAGGCGATGTAGTGCGGAGCACGCCGGCGGTAGCCGATGACGGAACGTTCTATATAGGCAGTTACGACGACAATCTGTATGCATTCAAGGCCGCTTCGTCTACGATTCTGGCAACATATAACACCTCGGACAACGTTAAATATACCTCTCCTGCCGTCGATGCCGACGGAACTGTATATTACGGTGGAGACAACCAGAAACTCTGTGCCCTTGCCGCCTTGACGTTGAACGAATTATGGATCGCCGATTGTGGAGGAGACATTCAGGCTCCGCCCGTTATAGGCAGTGACGCCGTTTATGTTTGTGCCAACAACGGCAAAATGTACGCATTCAGCAAGTCGGACGGCACTAAGATTTGGGAATTGGAATACGGCAATTCATGTACGGCAGCTCCGGCGTTAGGAGAAGACGGAACGCTCTACATGTGCGGAAACACAAGCGACGGCGGTATACTAATGGCAGTCAATACAACAGACGGAACCATCAAATGGCAATCGCCGAGTGTTTCCAAATACGACAATTCAGGCATTGCGCTGGATACAGACGGATGTCTTTATGTAGGTGACAGCGACGGGGTACTGACTTGCCATAGCCAGGCTAACGGGGATGTCGTATGGTCGTTCAGAACACAAGGAAAGATACGGTGTACACCTGCCATTGCGGACAACGGGAATATTTATTTCGGTGACGGAGCCGGTTACTTCTATGTCTTGAATCAGGAAGGAAAGCAAGTATATAAAGAGGTGAAACTGGGTAACGAGATTTATTCTTCTCCGGCAATAGATGACAACGGAATAGTTTATATCTGCGTGAATGTGGAAACCAATCAACAACCCGGCAGATTGTGCGCTTTCAGGACCAATGCGACCCAAGCCATGACGGGCTGGTCTATGCGTTGTGGAAATAGTTTAAGAAATGGTCGTCGATAAAAAAGTTTTCAATATGAGGTATTACATATATATAATAGGTGTATGTTTGTGGGCTTTGACATCCTGTACACCGAAAGAGAAGAATGATTCGGTCATTGAACAGCCGGTCATTGAGAAAAGCGTATCTGTAACAGATAACCTGGAATCCGAAGGTATTTTAGTGGTATCACACCGGGGTGACTGGCGCAACGCGCCGGAGAACTCGCTGCAAGCCATTCAAAACTGCATCGATATGGGCGTGGATATGGTGGAAATCGATTTGAAAAAGACAAAAGACGGACACCTGGTGTTGATGCACGACAAAACCATCAACCGCACCATGAACGGCAAAGGCGAAGTGGAAGACTATACGCTTGCCGAACTGCAGGAATTATTCTTAAAAGGAGGACACGGACAGAAGACCCGTCACAAAATTCCTACCTTCGAAGAGGTGATGACACTCTGCAAAGGCAAGATAATGGTCAACGTAGACAAGGGGTACGATTACTTTAAGGACGCCTATGCCGTACTGGAAAAGACTGGTACAGTCAATCAGTGCGTGATGAAGTCGGGACACCCGTATGAAAAGGTAAAAGCCGAAAACGGAGAAGTCCTGGACAAGATGGTCTTCATGCCGGTAGTCAACCTGCATAAAGAAGGGGCGGAAGCCATTATCGACGGTTACCTGGAAAATATGAAACCGAAAGCCTTTGAACTGGTATTCGACAACGATTCGGCTGAAGTGTTACGCTTGATTAAGAAAGTGAAAGATAGCGGAGCCAAGATATTCATCAACTCTTTGTGGCCTGAACTGTGTGGAGGACACGACGACGACCGTGCCGTAGAACTCCATGAGCCGGATGAAAGCTGGGGATGGATTATCAATCAAGGGGCAAAGCTCATTCAAACAGACCGACCGGCTTTCCTTTTGGATTATCTGAGACATAAAGGATTGCATCATTAAGTTCGTTTAAAGTTATAGAGGCTGAATTTTAAAGATTCAGCCTCATAACTACATCTTTCAACTCAGTGTCATATATGATTAAAAATTTGATATTCGACTGGGGCAATGTATTGATAGATGTATCAATGGAGGACTTTACCAAGACTTGTAAGGATTTCGGTATCGAATTCACGGACGAGGAAGTCAACAGCAGTCATAAAGCGGGATTTTTCCTGGAATATGAAAAAGGCACTCTTTCAGACCGTGAATTCAGAAACGAAATCCGGTCAAGAACGGCAGCCGCTCTTTCTGATGAAGAAATCGATTGTATCTGGAATAAAATGTTAGGTAAGGTACCGACAGAAAAGATACAACTTCTATATACATTGAGAAACAAATACGATTTATACCTTTTGAGTAATACAAACTCGATACACTGGAACACATTTTCCCATCAATGCTTCCATTACCAAGGATTGGATGCCGGCGATTTTTTCAAAGGAATCTATCTCTCTTACAAACTGCATACGGCAAAACCTGAAGCCGCTATATTCCACAAGGCGATTGAAGATGCGAATATAGACGTAAAAGAGACTTTGTTCATCGATGACTCTGAAGCCAATTGCCTGACGGCACAGGCTTTAGGAATGAAAACATTGAAATACACCCCCGGTGATGATTTGAGGAACTGTATCTTAAAAGAATTAGAATAAAAAATAGCATTATGATTTTAAAACCGATAATAAATTTCTACAAGGTATCCAATCCGAAACCTTGTAACGACGGATGGACACCCGAATCAGAGCGTAAGCTGAAACACCTGCAATGGGCGACATTCCTTTCTGCCACACTGGGATACGGCATGTATTACGTTTGCCGCCTGAGCCTGAATGTAGTAAAAAAGCCTATCGTAGAGGAAGGCATTTTCACGGAAACAGAGTTGGGAATCATCGGGTCGGTACTCTTTTTTACTTATGCGATAGGAAAGTTTACCAACGGATTCCTTGCCGACCGAAGCAACATCAAGCGATTTATGTCGACAGGACTGCTGGTGACAGCCATCGTGAATCTGTGTCTGGGCTTTACCCACTCGTTTATCTTGTTTGCCGTGCTTTGGGGAATCAGCGGATGGTTCCAGTCAATGGGAGCCGCTTCGTGTGTAGTCGGACTGTCACGTTGGTTCAACGATAAGGAACGAGGCTCGTTTTATGGTTTCTGGTCAGCCAGCCATAACATCGGCGAGGCGTTGACGTTTATTATTGTAGCCTCTATCGTCAGCGCATTCGGATGGCGCTACGGGTTTTGGGGAGCGGGATTGGTCGGTCTTTTAGGGGTATTGATTATCTGGAATTTCTTCCACGACACACCACAAAGCAAAGGACTGCCGGCGGTAAACCAGCCGAAAGAGACCAAGACGTTGACACAAGAAGAAGCCGCCGACTTCAACAAGGCACAAAAACAGGTATTGCTGATGCCTGCCATCTGGATACTGGCTTTGTCGAGCGCCTTTATGTACATCAGCCGTTACGCGGTAAACAGCTGGGGCGTTTTTTACTTGGAAGCACAAAAAGGTTACGACACGCTGGATGCCAGTTTCATCATATCCATCGGTTCCGTGTGCGGCATTGTCGGCACAGTATTGTCGGGGCTTATTTCCGACCGTTTGTTTAAAGGAAAACGTAACGCACCGGCATTAATCTTCGGTTTGCTGAACACCTGCGCGCTGTGTCTGTTCCTGTTAATACCCGGCACACACTATTGGTTAGACGTCGTAGCCATGATTTTATTCGGCCTCAGCATCGGCGTACTGCTTTGTTTCCTCGGCGGACTGATGGCTGTCGATATTGCTCCCCGCAACGCATCGGGAGCCGCATTGGGCGTAGTGGGTATAGCCAGCTATGTGGGCGCAGGCGTTCAGGACGTAATGAGCGGTATCCTGATAGAAGGGAACAAGACGCTGGTAAACGGCGTAGAAGTGTACGACTTTACCGCCATCAACTGGTTCTGGATTGGAGCGGCCCTATTATCGACTCTTTGCGCATTGCTGGTCTGGAATGTAAAGCCAAGCGGTGACAGCAAATAAATCCGCGACACCGGCACGTTTTAGGATAAGTGTGTGTCAACATAGGTCTTTTTGAACACAGAGACACAAAGACACAGAGTTCTCATCTCCTTAATTCTATCAAATCAGATTCTCTGTGACTCAGTGTCTCCGTGTTTGATTGTCTATGACACACCCTCATCCTTTTTTTATTATCAAATTAAAGGAATAGAATAAGCGAATGAAAAAGATTGTATCTGTATTCGGTCTGATGCTTTGCGTTGTATCCGCCAATGCCCAGGCGGTCGACTGGAAAGATTATTTGCCGGAAATACACGGGACGCTGAGAGGAAAATACGAACATCAGACTACGACCGGAGAGCATCGCTTCCAGATGCGTACCGCCCGGGTAAGCCTTACGGGGAAGGTGCTTCCCATCGTAAGCTATAAGGCAGAGATTGACCTTTGCGATGAAGGGGAAATCAAGATGTTGGACGCATACGCGCGGGTCACTCCACTGGAAGGTTTTCATATTACCATCGGACAGATGCGTGTACCTTTTACCATCGACGCGCACCGTTCGCCCCACTTGCAATATTTTGCCAACCGCTCGTTCATCGCCAAGCAGATGGGAAGCCTGCGCGATGCGGGCGCAACCCTGAAATATTCGATGAAAGAGGGCTTTCCCTTTGCGATTGAAGCCGGTTTGTTCAGCGGCTCGGGACTGACCGAACAGAAAGGATGGCACAAAGCCCTCTCGTATTCGGCCAAGTTGGAACTGATGCCTTTCGAAGGCTATAACCTGACGTTAAGCACACAGCGCATCCGCCCGTTCGACCGAAACATTTATATGTATGACGCAGGTACGTATTATGATTGGAACAACTGGCATTTTGAGGTGGAAGGGATGTATAAGGACTATGCTCACTCCACCTTCGAAAGCGTATGGTCACTGAACGCGTTTGTCAACTACGACTATTTCATCAAGAAAAAAAGAAGCCTGTTCAAAAAGATTTCTTTTCTGGCACGCTTCGACTACATGGGGAACAACAGTGACAAACTGGATGAGAACGAAACCGACTACATCATTACCGACCATAAGCGCAAACGCATTACCGCCGGAATGACATTCAGTTTCGGCAAGCCGTTTCAGGCAGACCTCCGCTTGAACTATGAGAAGTATTTTTATGACGACAACTCACTCGCCTTGGAGTCGGAACAGGATAAGCTGGTCATCGAAATGATGGTGCGTTTCTGACAAGACAAAAGATTCCGTAGCGGGACCTCTCATCTCGTCCATAGAACTAAAAAGCCAACCTGTCCGAAGTGGAGAGGTTGGCTTTTTATTGAATATCAAACTGGCATCAACTTACTGTACATCCAGTGCTTGTAATAGTCAGCGTAGCTGTTCTCACCGTTGTTCCGTCTGATGTTTTCAAATATAAGATAAATCGTAAAGGTTCAGGAAGTCCAGGTACTCCTTCAGAGAATGAATACTCTAAACTTTCTATTACTAAATTAAAATCATAAATCACCTCATCTCGTGTTACCTTTTCCCAGTAATAGTCGGAAAGTTCAGTATTTAATTCGGCTTTAAGCGCGTTTAATTCTTGCGAATCAAATCCTCCTCCCGATAAATCTATTTCAATGTAATAATCTTGATAACCGCTATCCGCTGCATCGTCATCGTCACTACAGCTAAACATACAAACACTTGTTACTAACATAAGTAACATCATCGATAAGTACTTCATTGTTTTCATATTCTTCCCATATTTAAATTACTTTTACAAAAATAAGATAAATATAGGCAACAACATATAATTTAGCGTTGCGGAATTTCCACGGTTTTATTGCAGATATTGCAACAATAAATAATTTATACAGGCTTATCGATGCCCTCAGTATCTCCTAAATGCATATCGGCAGACAAATCAGAAAAGAAATCCCGGCCCAAAATAAGTGATATACGGGCAAGCAGATGCGTATCAATGCTTTCTTTCTGAAACAAGCGGTAAACATTCGAACGGTCACAAGCAAGTTTTCGGGCAAACCAACTGACACTCCGTTCTTGCTTTTCCAACTCTTCCTTAATCAAGCTACCGATAGATTTCATATTCTGCTGAATAATTTGTGTCCTTCAGTTCCTAAAAGGACCATTAAAAATACGAAGCGTGGAACTGCAGGACTACGTCTGAGAATGAAGATTTTAGAAAAAAGCTGAAATGCAGAAACAAACTTTCATTCACAAAACAAGCATTACGCTCCTTAAACTCTAACAAATCGGAGAGAGAATGACCTCTACTCCTCACAAAAATAGTAAAAAATCAATATAAACACTCTTTTTCTGTATTCTTTTTTTATCATTTCAATGTTACAGGGCACTTTTGCCTGACAATGATAAACCCCATCACATCCTGAATCATAAACGAAATAAGCGAAATCGCTTCTCTATCTACGGTATCTCTAAATATAGAATAACTAAAAAAGCAGGCGTAAAAGCAAGGCTTCATCACCCTGCTTCCACGCCTGCTTTGCGTAATGAAAAAAATATAAGTTATTCTGTTACCACTTCGCTTTCTACCGTTACTTCATCGATATACAGCTTGCTGCCTACAGCCGCGTTATAGCTTGCGCCTTCTGCGCTGGCAGAGAAAATAATGGCAAATTTATACATCTTTGCCGGGTCATATTCTTTCACATATTCCAGATTCAATTCGAACGGAGTATATTCGGCCACAGTTTCTCCTGTACCAAACACTGCACTTGCCACAATCTTATCGGATGTATAAATAGTGCTTCCATTCAATGTTTCGTCTTCATTTTCCACTTCATACAATACGGCATTGATTGCACAAGCATCTTTCTTGTCTGCCTGCAATTCGCCGGCTGCATTGTAGAAATCGGTTCCCGGAGTATATTTATAATAACCTGAAACTTTCACCGGCTTCTTGTCATACAGCACACCGAACTGGGTAGTCGCCATCGGGTCGGACATAGCAGCCATTGCATTGAATGTTCCCAAGAACATCGACCCTGCAGTCACTTTAGGAATAGCCTGACCGAAAATGTTACCGCCTTGTGTATCTACCGACTCCAACAGAGCTGCCGAACTGCCCGCATAAGCTTCCGTAGTCTGACGAACCGGATATTCGCCTGTATAATTAATGCCTCCCAAAACACCTAAGTTCTTAATCAAAGCTACCGCATCGTTGCAAGTTGCCCAGCCATCAGGATTTACTACATCGTCATACATCGCACCTTCCGGAGTACTCCATGACTCAAAATCATATACAAGGATATTAGTCTGACTGCATGAAGCCGTATAGGTAACTGTTGTCGCTCCGTCTTCTGCCACTACTGTAAAGACAGCACTACCGCTTTCGAAGTTTACTTCAGCACCACTTGCCGGAGTTACGGTAGCACCTTCGGATACTTCAATAGTAGGAACCAATGCCGTAACATCCTGACCGTCTTCTACCGCAAATGTAATCGTATGAGTAGCTTCATCGATAACCGGCTGAGTAAGTACAGCCGCATTGGCTGCTACCGAAGTGTCAAAAGAGAAAGACAATATCTGTGCTTCCGAACTGGGGATTTCAACAGTTGTGCCATGAGTACCGGTAAATACGACTGTAACAGTCTGCTGAACCGTACCCAACTGAGCGTCAATATCCAAATCCAATGTCAAAAGTCCATTTACAATTGTTCCGCTATTCAACGCTACAGAACAAGTCATAGAACCGTCTGCTGCTGACAATTCAAAAGGTTCTGCCGTAAAACTGTAGCTGTTTTCACCGGTTGCAGTCAACGGACAATTGTTCAGATCGATATCGCCTACCTCGATACCCATAAAAGAAAAATCAGTAAGAGACAAAGAAATGGCAGCATCTCCCGCTTTTGTCAATTCCACATTCTGAGGAATACCATCAGTTCCTGAAATCGTCACACCATTGACTGTAATCTCCAATGCTCCACCATAGTTCCCAGCCAATTCATCTTCAATAGGAATCACAACTGGAGCCTCATCATCATCACTACAAGAAGTGAAGAGCGGCATCGTGCACAGCACGGCAAACAAATAATAAAACAAATTCTTTTTCATTGTCTACAAATTAAAGTTTAGTAAATCAATATTTCCGGTATTAATACCACAATCGAATAAACCGAAAAATCCACGAATGCAAAAGTGGTACAAATTACAGAGACACACAAGGTCTATTTATGTTATTTGTGTTCTATCCTTAAAAAGGCATCATTTATTTCTGAATATAGAAGAGAATAAAGTAGCATATATTTCAAATTCCTCTTCAACCTGACCAACAAAAAAGCACAGAAACAAACAAAAACTGATTCATTTATTCCTATGCTTCTATTGCTAAATCTTAAAGCCGCTCTTATATCATTACTGAGCCACTTTAGTTCCTTCGTAACCTACTTTCACAGTATAATTTACAGCATTTCCTCCCAATACGACTTCATCAATGTCCAAATCGAGGAACAATTCGTCGTTACTGGTAAACTCACCGGTTGCTGCCACCGAACCAGACAACAAATTCATCAGATTCAACTCAGTAGTAGCTGTAAACCGATAAGCACCATTTCCAGCATCAGTCAGTTGGCAATTTTCCAACTCGATATTGCCTAAATTCATACCTTGGAAAGAAAAGCCTGTAATCCGTAAGTCTACCATCGTATCGCCCGCTCTCGTTACAGAAACAGATTGTGTAAGCGGATCGCCTGTCGAAACCGAAGCACCACCGATTACCAAAGCAACATCTAATTTACCTTCATACTCTCCAGCGACCGCTTCTGACATAGATACTGTAGGTTCGTCATCATCGCTGCAAGAGGTGAACAATGTCACCGTACACAACACGGCAAACAAATAATAAAACAGATTCTTTTTCATTTCACTATAATTTTAATTAATGTATCTCTAAAGAAACAAGGCTGCATTCCTGTTTACCGTGGAAATGCAGCCCTATATTAATAAGGTGTAAATCGATTAAGCTTTTACACGGCCTACGTATGAACCGTCGCGTGTATCTACCTCGATGATTTCATCCTGGTTGATAAACAAAGGCACACGAACCGTAGCACCGGTTTCTACCGTAGCGGGTTTAGTAGCATTGGTAGCCGTATCACCTTTTAATCCCGGTTCGGTATAAGTCACCTTCAACTGAACCTTAACCGGCAATTCGGCAAACAGGATAGTTTCGGTAGAAGCATCCGATACAACATCTACTACCATTTCTTCTTTCAGGAAGTCAACGCCTTCAATCAGGTCGCGTGCGATAGGCACTTGCTCGAATGTTTCCTGATTCATGAAAATATAATCTTCTCCTTCTTTATAAAGGTACTGGTAAGGACGGCGTTCTACGCGTACATCTTCCAGCTTTTCACCGATGTTGAAACGACGTTCCAATACATAACCGTCGACTACGTCTTTCAGCTTCGTACGCATGAAAGTGTTTCCTTTACCGGGTTTTACATGCAAAAAGTCGATACAAAAATACAGCTTGCCATCCATACGGATTGCTGTTCCAATCTTAATGTCTTGAGCATTAATCATAACTAGAATCTTTATTTAGTGATTATTGATTTGTATTACCATTACCAATTTCGGACGCAAAATTACACTAAATCATGAAAAAACACAAAAAGATTTGTCTAAAAATGATTTAGCTATTTGGTTTATTTAAAAAAAGTCACTACTTTTGCAGCCCGAACGCATGGAATAATAACATAATTAGATACGAAAAATGAAAAGAACTTATCAACCTTCGAACAGAAAGAGAAAAAACAAACACGGTTTCCGTGAAAGAATGGCAACTGCTAATGGCCGTCGCGTATTGGCTGCACGTCGCGCAAAAGGCCGTAAGAAACTGACTGTCTCTGACGAATACAACGGCGTAAAAGCATAAGTCCGGGACGAAAGAAAAAAGCAAAGAGCCGCAAGATGCTGAGACAGTATTTTGCGGCTTTTCGTTTTTTATTGTATCTTTGCCGCACTAACCAAAGACTGATTTTCATTAGAATATGATAAAGCTGAAAGATTTTTTCTCGTTCAAGCAAAACCGCTTCTTCTGGCTGAACCTTATCGGAATGGTAGTGGTAGTCATCGTAGCTATCGGCGGAACATTGTTCTGGCTGGATGCATATACCCATCACGGGCAATCGTACCTTGTCCCCAACGTCAAACACAAGTCGCTGGAACAGGCACAGCTATTGCTGCAGAACCAAAACATGCAAGGCGTGGTGGTGGACTCTAATTATGTAAAAGAACTTTCGCCCGGCATCATCCTCGAACAGAAACCCGAAGGAGGAATGCGGGTAAAGGAAGGACGTACCATCTACCTTACTATCAACACACGCGAAGTGCCCCGCGTAAGAATACCGGATGTCATCGATAACAGCTCCATGCGACAGGCAGCCGCCAAGCTGAAAGCCATGAAGTTCAAGCTGACCGAACCGGAACTGGTGCCGGGCGAACAAGACTGGGTATATGGCATCAAATACAGAGGGAAGTCACTGAAATCGGGTGACAAGGTTCCCTTTGAAGCAATCCTTACCTTATGTATAGGCAACACGCACCTGCGCGACTCGCTTGCAGTAACCGATTCGCTAAGCCTTAACCTGAAACAGGAAAGTGAAGCACAGGTAGACGACGCCTGGTTCTAACAACAAGAAAGACAAACGAATGGAAGAAAACGAGATAACCGAACTGGACGACTCGCTGGAAGATATCGAGCCGGTAGAACCTTCGTCCGAACTATACGAACATTTCCGGGTAACTGTAGACAAAGGACAAGCACCGGTACGCATCGACAAATATCTGTTCGAGCGCATTGTCAACGCCTCACGCAACCGCATACAGACTGCAGCCGACCATGGATTTGTGCTGGCTAACGGCAAACCTGTAAAAAGCAGCTATAAGGTAAAGCCGCTTGATGTACTGACGGTGATGATGGACCGTCCACGGTATGAGAACGACATTATCCCCGAAGATATTCCACTCGATATCGTTTACGAAGATGCAGACCTGATGGTGATAAACAAACCTGCAGGACTGGTCGTGCATCCGGGCTGCGGCAATTATCACGGCACACTGGTAAACGCCATCGCCTGGCATCTGCGCGATGTACCTTCGTATGACCCGAACGACCCGCAAGTAGGACTGGTGCACCGCATCGACAAAGACACGTCCGGACTGCTGGTCGTGGCAAAAACACCGGATGCCAAAACCAATCTGGGATTGCAATTCTACAACAAGACCACCAAGCGGGAATACAATGCACTGGTATGGGGCATTATCGAGGAAGACGAAGGAACCATCGAAGGCAATATCGGACGCAACCCGAAAGACCGGATGCAGATGGCCGTATTATCGGACCCGACACAAGGGAAACATGCAGTCACTCATTATCAGGTATTGGAACGGCTGGGATATGTCACCCTGGTGAAATGTGTGCTCGAAACCGGACGCACTCACCAGATACGTGTACACATGAAACACATCGGCCACGTATTGTTCAATGACGAACGTTACGGAGGTCACGAGATATTGAAAGGAACTCATTTTAGTAAATACAAACAATTTGTAAACAACTGCTTCGCCATTTGCCCCCGTCAGGCTCTGCACGCCAAAACCTTGGGGTTCGTACATCCCCGTACCGGCAAAGAGATGTTCTTTACATCCGAATTGCCCGAAGACATGACACACTTGCTGGAGAAATGGAGAGCATACATCAGTAACAGAGAAGAATTATGAAACGTATCATTGCTATCGTAGCAGGAGGAGACTCGTCGGAACACGATGTTTCGATGAAAAGTGCTGCTGGAATCTATTCGTTCATCGACAAGGAGAAATACGACTTATACATCGTAGAACTGAGCAAAAAGGGATGGAACGCCATACTGAACGACGGTTCGCATAGCCCGATTGACAAGAACGACTTCAGTTTCATGGAAAACGGAAAGAAAATAAAGCCCGATTTCGCCTATATCACCATTCACGGCACACCGGGTGAAAACGGTATCCTGCAAGGCTATTTCGAATTGCTCGGCATTCCCTATTCCTCTTGTAATGTATTAGTTTCGGCTTTGACATTCAACAAGTTCATGACCAACCAATACCTAAAGAGTTTCGGCATACGGGTAGCCGAATCGATGTTGGTGCACAAACGCAACGGCATCAGCGATGAAGAGGTTATCGAAAAAATCGGACTGCCATGTTTCATCAAGCCTAATGCCAGTGGTTCGAGCTTCGGTGTCACCAAGGTAAAAACCAAAGAACAGATACAACCTGCCCTGCAAGCAGCCTTCGCCGAATCGGATGACGCCATGATAGAAGCTTATATGGACGGCATCGAACTTGCCAACGGATGCTACAAGACACGAACTAAATCGGTGGTGCTACCCATCACGGAAGTAGTAAGCAAAAATGAGTTTTTTGACTTCAATGCCAAATACAACGGACAGGTAACCGAAATCACGCCGGCACGCCTCAGCCCCGAACTGACCGGACGTGTACAGAAACTTACCTCTGCCATCTACGACATCCTGGGCTGTAAAGGACTGGTGCGGGTAGATTACATTATCACCGAAGGGGAGAAAATCAATTTACTGGAAATAAATACCACACCGGGAATGACCGCCACCAGCTTCATCCCCCAACAGGCACGTGCTGCCAGCATCGACATGAAAGATTTCATGACCGACATCATTGAAGACAACTTTTAAATGAAGAATGAAGAACGAAGAATGAAGAATAAGTTCATGTTGATAAAATTCTTCATTCTTAATTTTTCATTCTTAATTAAAATTCTTCATCCTTCATTCTTAATTAAAAAAAAGCTACCTTTGGGACAAACTTTAAAATAAAACATTATGAACATCCCTGCTGAATTCGACGAGATACGTCCGTATACCCCTGAAGAACTTCCGCAAATATTCGATGAGTTATTGGCTGACCCTGCTTTCCAGGCAGTGATTAACCTGATTATGCCGGGCATTCCACCTGAAGCACTAAAACAGCAATTGCATCAATGCAAAACCAATTTAGAGGTACAAGTCAATGTCTTCTATCCTTTACTTCATAAGATTATTAAAGAACATAGCGACGGATTCGAGTTGAATGCATCTGCATTACCCGATAAAGAAAAGAACTATACGTTCATATCCAATCACCGCGACATCGTACTCGACCCCGGTTTCCTGTCGTTGGGTCTGCTCGACAATCATTTTCCTACCACGGTAGAGATTGCTATCGGCGACAACCTGCTCATCTATCCATGGATAAAAAAACTGGTGCGGGTAAATAAGTCGTTTATCGTACAACGCACACTTAGTATGCGACAAATGTTGTTGTCATCCGCACGTATGTCACGCTATATTCATTTTGCCATTACGCAAAAGAAAGAAAATATCTGGATAGCCCAACGCGAAGGACGCGCTAAAGATTCGAACGACCGTACGCAAGAAAGTGTATTGAAAATGTTGGCACTGGGCTGTACAGGGGATGTCATCGACTACCTGAAAGAATTAAATATTGTTCCCACTTCCCTTTCATACGAATATGACCCATGTGATTTCCTAAAAGCAAAGGAAATGCAACAGAAACGTGACATCGAAGGCTTCAAAAAGACCCAAGAAGATGACCTAATCAATATGAAGACGGGTATTTTCGGATACAAGGGACGAGTCTATTTCCAGACGGCAGCTTGTATCAATGAGGAACTGGAAAGCCTGCGAGGATGTGCAAAGAACGAGCTTTTCTTGAAAATCGCTCATCTCATCGACTTGCATATCCATCGCAATTACCGCCTCTATCCGGGCAACTACATCGCTTGTGACCTGCTGGAAGACCAACAAGAATTTACCGATAACTATACCGAAGCAGACAAAGCGAAATTCGAAGCTTATGTGCAAAAGAAACTGGATATGATTGATTTGCCGAACAAAGACATACCTTTCTTGCGTCGCTGCATACTTACCATGTATGCCAATCCGGTTATCAATCACCTGAAAGCCATGAACGTATGACCAGACGTATCTATATCTATACGCTTCTTCTTTGCCTGCTACTGACAGCATGCAAAGAAGAAGCGTATGTATATCCCAGTGTTTTAACTGAGTTTATCGACATTCAAACAGACTCAAGCGGCACTATCACGCATCTATTGACCGATAAGGGGGAAAGATATGCAGTTCAACCCCGGGAAGGGCTGGACGGACTCCGGGCAGATTCGATTTATCGTACCGTATCCATTTATCAGTTTATAAACGAGGGAACTAACTTAACAGAACCGGAAGTAAAATTGTATTCCAGTGAAATCGTGATATCGCCTTATCCCGATAAACGGTCCGAATGGAAAGACAGTATTTACACAGACCCAGTAGACATACAAAGCATCTGGCTCTCGGGCAATTACCTGAACCTGATTCTGGACGTCCGAAGAAAAGACCAGGCACATGTTTTCCATTTTATTGAAGATAGTCTGTCGACTGAAAATACAGGGACACGCACTTTATATTTGCGCCTTTATCACAACAGCAATAATGATTATGAGGCATTTACCGATCAGACTTACCTTTCTGTACCACTCCGGTATTACTGGGACAGCCTACATGCAGGCGACAAGATACGTTTCCGCCTTAATATCTATAAAGAAGGAGAAACCTACAGAGATTTTCCCATAAACTAACAACCATTTTCTTATAAAACTTTTAATTACATCTTTTATTTATACATCTATTAATCTATTCAGCTTATGATCAAACCGCTTTATTTCTTTTTCTTCGTAATTGTCTGTCTGATAGGTCTCATGGCATGCAGCGCCAAACCTCAAGACAAGTTCAAGAGCCTCACTGTAGACGAATTCGACCGCCTGATACAAGACGAAAACGTACAACGGGTAGATGTACGCACCGTAGCTGAATACAGCGAAGGACACATACCGGGCAGTCTGAACATCAATGTCTTGGAAGACCATTTTGCCATCGATGCCGAAGAAATGCTCGACAAAGACCGCCCCGTAGCAGTATATTGCAAAAGCGGACGCCGAAGCCGGAAAGCTGCAACCATCCTTACCGACATGGGGTATAAGGTCTATAATCTGAAAAAAGGCTTCGAAGACTGGAAAGAATACGGTAAGGAAGTGGAAAAGTGATTCTCTATAGTTGACAAGGTATCAGTTTTTAGGTGACGAGTTGACTAGGTAACCAGGAACTAGGTTTTTAGATAGTTGACAAGGTTTGCTGAAATAAAAATAAACACAGAGACACGGAGGCACAGAGTTTTTTTCAAAAACCGTGTCAACTATGCTAAGACTAACATAGAGAATTTATTTTTTGCAGGAAGATTGCACATATCATATTTGTTATGTACATTTGTAATATCAAAGGGAAAACAAAGACATAATGGAGAAAAATGAAATTTTAATTCTTAGTCAGAAACTGACAGAATTAAAGTTAAAAAAGAAACTTGTAGAATGGTCATTTCACAATATGAAAAATTTTTCCGAAAAACAAGTCAACGCCATATTGGATGAAAAAGGAAGATTGGAAAGAGCCATTGCCGCCATAGAAGAAAGATTGAAAGAACTAAACTTGTAAATACGCCTTTCCGCACATGGAAGAGGCATAAAACAGATAAAATATGAAAACGTTGCAAGAAGAATTAAAAGAGCTGAATGCTATCTTGACAGGAAACGGCGCAGATAAAGAAAAAGCGTATCAGGAGAAATTCACTTACATACAAAAACATTATACCACAGAAGCTGACCTTGAAACCATTAAGAACTTTATCTTGAATGGTTATAAAGACTTGAATGCCGAAGCGGATAGCTTGCTGCGGCAGGCTGAAAAGATGAAGGAACTTAAAGAAATGAAAGAAATCGTACCCATCAGCTATATAGCCAGACACTATTTCGGCAAAAGCGCGTCATGGTTACAACAAAGGCTATACGGATATAAGATAAGGGGAAAAGTCTATACACTAAGTGAGGATGACCGCCGTAAATTTGATGACGCACTGCAGGATATAGCAAAACGTATCAGCTCGTTTTCTATTGCCTAAAAAATCAGAGAAGTATTTTTTAGGAGTTAAAGTTTAATAGTTGACGAGTTGACAAGGTTTCAGTTGACTAGGTTTTCTGAAATAAAATAAACACAGAGACACGGAGGCACAGAGAAATAAATCCTGTTAATCTGTGTAATCCGTGGTGAAAAATCTGCGAAAATCTGCGTTAATCTGCGTTTCAAAAACCTTGTCAACCGATACCTTGTCAACTTGTCACCTGATACCTTGTCAACTAGTCAACTAGTCACCTAAAAAAATCAAAGTTCCTGCAACATCCGTTTCAGCACGACCGTAGCGGAGATTTCACGGTTGGCTGCTTCGGGAATAACCAGCGAGGTAGGAGCTTCTATCACATCGTCGGTGACAATCATGTTACGGCGTACAGGCAGACAATGCATAAAGAAAGCGTCGTTCGTCACCTTCATGTGGTCTGTATCTACCGTCCAGCTCATATCCTTGCTCAGTACTTTTCCATAATCTTCCGGATTGGTCACACCCGGACATGCCCAATTCTTGGCATAAATGAAGTCAGCTCCCTCGAAAGCTTTCATCTGATTGTATTCCACTTTCGCACCACGCACAAATTTCGGATCCAGCTCATAACCGTGAGGATGTGTAATGACAAAATCCACATCCGCTTCATTCATAAAGTCTGCAAACGAATTAGGTACAGCCTGAGGCAAGGCACGCGGATGAGGTGCCCAGGTCAATACCACTTTCGGACGCTCTTTCCGCTTGTACTCTTCGATGGTTATCAGGTCGGCAAATGCCTGAAGCGGATGTCCTGTAGCGGCTTCCATCGAGAATACCGGCTTGCCTGAATACCGGATAAACTGATTCAGAATCTTTTCGGTATAGTCATCTTCCCGGCTTTCGAAACGTGCAAACGAACGGACACCGATGATGTCGCAATACGATGCCATCACCGGAATGGCTTCCAGCAGGTGCTCGCTCTTATCACCGTCCATTACCACTCCCCGTTCTGTTTCCAGCTTCCATGCGCCTTGGTTCACATCCAGCACAATCACATCCATACCCAGGTTGCGTGCAGCCTTCTGTGTGCTCAGACGAGTACGCAGACTGTTGTTGAAGAAAATCAGCAAGCACGTACGGTGTTTGCCCAATGCTTCATATTTATAACGGTCTTTCTTAATCTCAAAAGCCTCAGCCAGGACGGTCTTCAAATCGCCCAGGTCGAATACATTCGTGTAAGTTCTCATATATACGCTGTTGTTTTAAATTTTAATTTCTATTTTCTGATTTGTCCGTCTCCTTCAATCAGCCATTTATAAGTCGTGATTTCACGCAACCCCATCGGACCTCGTGCATGCAATTTCTGAGTACTGATGCCTATCTCAGCACCTAAACCGAACTGTGCCCCATCGGTAAACGACGTCGGCGCATTGGTATACACGCAGGCAGCGTCTACCATCCGCGAGAAACGCTCAGCCGTCTGTTTATTCTCTGTTACAATGCATTCGCTATGCTTCGAACTGTAGGTATCAATATGTTCCAATGCCTCTTCCAGTCCCGAAACGGTACGGATGGCAAGCTTATAGTCTAAAAACTCCGTACCATAGCTTTCAGGGGTAGCATGACACAACAACTCCGACGGATAATATCCTTTCAATGCCTCGTAAGCCAGTTCGTCAGCATAAACAATCACCTGCGAATCCTGCAACGGTGCACACAACTCCGGCAAATCGGCAAGCCGTCCTTGATGTACCAGCAGGCAATCGAGTGCATTGCACACACTTACCCTCCGCGTCTTGGCATTGTTGATGATGGCGGCTCCTTTCTTTACATCGCCGTCTATATCGAAATAGGTATGACAAATACCTGCTCCCGTCTCGATAACCGGCACTTTCGCTTCCCGACGCACATAGTCAATCAGTCCCTTGCTTCCACGAGGAATAATCAAATCCACCCGTCCTTCGGCGTGAAGCAATTCGGTCGTTGCTTCCCGGTCGGCAGGCAGCAGCTCCACCACGTGCTCATCTATCCCGAATTTCTGTAATACCTCATGTATCAATGCCACAATGGCATGGTTCGAACAGTCGGCATCATGTCCTCCCTTCAGTATACAGGCACTTCCGCTCTTGAAACAAAGCGAGAATACATCAAAGCTGACATTGGGACGCGCCTCATAAATGATGCCGATGACACCGAAAGGCACACTCACTTTCTTCAGGTGCAATCCGTTAGGACGTATCGTTTCTTCCAATACCCTGCCTATCGGTGAAGGGAGTCGCGAAACATTCACCATATCCGAAGCGATTCCATTCAGCCGTTCAGCGGTCAGCTTCAGGCGGTCATACTTCGGGTCGGCAGGATTCATACGCTGCAAGTCCTCGGCATTTGCCTTCAGCAAATCATCCGTATGGCAAACAATGGCTTCTGCAACGACCTGCAACACCTCATTGATACGCTCTTCTTCCAGCATAGCCAAACAGCGCGATGCCCGGCGCACTTTGTCCAATGTATCTATCATACTCATACCCATTCGTTTTTTAATTCACACAAATGTAAGATTCTTTCGACGATTCTGATTCTTTTTTCCACAATAATTTCCGTTTTTCGCAAAACTTTTCTATCTTTGGTTATAGATAACCCAAAAATATACAATTATGGAAGCAAAAATGTATGGTTCACTAGTTGAGGTTTACAGAGGGAATCTGTGGGAAGCCGAACTGATTAAAGGATTGTTAGAGTCTGCAGGTGTGTCCGCCATGCTGAAAGACGAAACGTTGTCTGCCGTCACTTCGCCTTATTCCAATACAGGCGGCCAGGTGTTGGTCATGGTCAACAAAGAAGAAGAAGTGTATGCCCGTAAGGTAGTAGAACGGAGACAAGTATGAGAACAATCGTTGTAAGCATCGCACTCCTGACACTTTTTGCAACAGGATTATACGCCCAGACGTTGCAACCCATTACATGGCAAGCCTACGGGATTAGTTTCAAAGCTCCCGCAGGCTATACCATAGAAGACGATTCGGAAGAAGGGTTCGTCATCAGCACACCTACCTATTATATTACTGTCCAACTCTTGGAGGGTGAAGGCATCAAGCGTTCCGAATTGGCGCAAGAACTGAAAAATATCGCTACAGACGATGAGGTGACCCGACAAAGTGTTGTCACCGATTTCGAGTTGCCACAATTCTATGGCGTACAGTTACGCGGGGATTGCGAAAGCGACCAGTGCCTGTACAGTTACCTGTTGACCAAAGAAGACACCAGCGGCTTCTATGTGTCTATTGTCTATACCGCTCCCAACGACCCGCTTCCTGAAACCATACTGAAAAGCTTCACCTTAGAAGAATAAACCGAACGTCAACATGAAAGCATTTTTCACCCAATTTATCCGCACAGGATTCCCCGTAGCTGCCTTTTTCCTTTCACTGGCAGCTTTCACTTTATCTTTATCAGCCCAAACAGCCGAAGATTCCTCAACCTCTACACCGGCATACAGCTGCATCGAAGTACCCCGAAGCATTACGTTTTGTGGAGATACCATCGACCTTACCCGGTTCGACCGACGCGAACGAATGGACCGTGAGCTGTTGGCATTCAGCTATATGCACAGCACCACCATCCAGATGATTAAACGTGCTAACCGTTATTTCCCCATTGTAGAATCTATCCTGCACGAAAACGGCGTGCCCGACGACTTCAAATACCTGATGTCTATCGAAAGCAACAACAATCCCCTGGCACGTTCGGGAGCAGGAGCTGCCGGATTATGGCAGTTTATGCCGACTACCGGAAAAGAATTCGGACTGGAAGTAGGCAATTCGGTCGATGAACGTTACCATGTAGAGAAAGCTACCCGTGCTGCCTGCCGTTACCTGAAGCAGGCTTATGCCCGGTTCGGCAATTGGGTAAGCGTAGCGGCATCTTACAATGCCGGACAGGGACGCATCTCGCGTGAACTCGACCGACAGTATGAAGAAGATGCGCTCGACCTCCAACTGGTAGAAGAAACCTCACGCTATGTCTACCGCATCCTTGCAGCCAAGATACTCTTCGAGAATCCTGCCCGTTTCGGGTTCCGCCTGCGTGCCTCCGACCTTTACCCACCCATTCCTTACCGTGAAATCAAAGTGGAGAAAACCATCGAAGACTTGCCCCGCTTTGCCAAAAGCCAAGGCATCACTTACGCCTTGCTGCGCAACATGAACCCTTGGCTCAGAAGCCGCACCCTGCATGTACATGGAGATAAAGTATATTATTTGCGCATTCCCGATAAAGAAGGCATGTATTACAATCCGCGTGTCATTTTTCCCCACGACCCACATTGGGTGGTCAAAGACCCCATGCAATAATCCCCCATCGGATATTGGGCAAAGCCAAGACGCAAACAAAACGTAACAAAATCGTCATAATGGAAGCATAAATCAGTCTTTTTATTTTTGACGCATCCATTTTTCAATATTTCTTTCTACTTTTGTATAAAGAAGAACAGAACCTTTACTTAATTAATACCTTAACATAATGAAAGAAAGAATATTAGTAACGGGCGGTACGGGCTATATCGGCTCGCACACCGTAGTAGAATTACAAAACAACGGCTATGATGTAGTGATAGTAGACAATTTGTCCAATTCACGTGCCGAAGTGGTAGACAATATCGAAAAAATCACAGGAGTTCGTCCCGCATTCGAAAAAGTAGACTGTCTGGACTATGCAGGACTGGATGCTGTGTTTACCAAATATCCGGGAATCAAAGGTATTATTCATTTTGCTGCCAGCAAGGCAGTTGGCGAATCGGTTCAGAAACCCTTGTTGTATTACCGCAATAACCTCGTTTCACTGATTAACCTCTTGGAACTGATGCCTAAACACGGCGTAGAAGGCATTATCTTCTCTTCTTCATGCACCGTATACGGACAGCCCGACCAGTTGCCTGTAACCGAAAAGGCTCCTATCAAGAAAGCCGAATCGCCTTATGGCAATACGAAACAAATCAACGAAGAAATCATCCGCGACACCATCGCTTCGGGTTCGCCTATCCGTGCTATCCTATTGCGTTACTTCAACCCGATTGGCGCTCACCCGACTGCCCTTATCGGTGAATTGCCTAACGGCGTACCGCAAAACCTGATTCCTTATCTGACTCAAACTGCTATCGGCATCCGTGAGAAACTGACCGTATTCGGCGATGACTACAATACGCCCGACGGTTCTTGCATCCGCGACTATATTTATGTAGTCGATTTGGCTAAGGCACACGTTACGGCTATGCACCGCATTCTGGACGGCAAGCAGAAAGATACAGTAGAAGTATTCAACATCGGTACCGGAAGAGGCGTTTCAGTACTGGAACTGATTCATGCATTCGAATCGTCAACTGGTGTGAAACTGAACTATCAGATTGGCAAACGCCGTGCAGGTGATATCGAACAGGTATGGGCTGACCCCACATACGCTAACGAAGAGTTGGGCTGGAAAGCTGAAACATCATTGGAAGACACGTTGCTTTCGGCATGGAAGTGGCAACTGAAGTTGCGTGAAGACGGCATCCAGTAAGATTCCATCCCCTTATAACCTAAAGTCAGGAGTTGAAGATAAGCTGATAACAGCCTCTTCAACTCCTGTTTTTTATGCCTGTATCCAAAGCCATACACTTGATTTAGCGCAAGATTTTGGGGATTTTTTTGATTCTTCACCTTTTCCCGAAAACAACGGAAAAAGCTTTCTTCTAATTTTGCACGGATAATTATCGCAGTCGTATGGCACAATCAAAAGAGATGACGTCGGGACCTTCCCTGCCGTTGATATTCAATTTTACCTTGCCCCTTTTGCTGGGCAACTTGTTGCAACAGACCTATTCGTTGGTAGATGCCGCCATCGTAGGAAAGTTCTTAGGCATCAATGCGCTGGCATCGGTAGGAGCCAGTACATCAGTCGTATTCCTGATATTAGGTTTCTGCAACGGGTGTTGCGGCGGCTTTGCCATTCCCGTAGCACAGAAGTTCGGGGCACGCGATTATGTAACGATGCGGCGTTATGTCTCGGTCAGCCTGAAAATAGCAGCTGTGACTTCGGTTGTGATAGCCGTCATCACCAGTTTGCTCTGTGCCTTCATCTTACGGAACATGCAGACACCCGAAAACATTTTCGAAGACGCTTATTATTATTTGCTTATCACGTTCATCGGTGTGCCTTGCACATTTTTCTATAATCTGCTGTCCAGCATTATCCGTGCTTTGGGCGACAGCAAGACACCTTTCTGGTTCCTGTTGTTAGCCACGGTGCTGAACATTTTCCTCGATTTGTTCTGCATCTTGGTGTTGAATTGGGGTGTAGCAGGAGCTTCCATCGCTACGGTGGTTGCACAAGGGGTGTCAGCCGTATTGTGCTATATCTACATGAACCGTAAATTCGAAATCCTCCGCACCACAGCTGCCGACCGTCGTTTCCGTCCCGAACTTGCCAAGCAGTTGCTTTACATCGGTGTACCGATGGGACTGCAATTCTCCATTACTGCCATCGGCAGCATTATGCTTCAAAGTGCCAACAATGCGCTGGGAACGGCTTGTGTGGCAGCTTTTACGGCAGCCATGCGTATCAAAATGGTATTTATGTGTGCCCTCGACAGTTTGGGAATGGCGATGGCGACCTATAGCGGACAAAACTATGGAGCCGGCAAGCCCGACCGCATTTGGCAAGGTATCAAGTCGGCTGTAGGCATGATGATGCTTTACATCGTAGTGGTGAACGTCATCATTTGGGGCTGGGCGGACAAGATAGCCCTTTTGTTTGTCGACCCCAGCGAGACCGAGATAATTAAAGATACGGCATTGTTTGTACATATCAATGCTTCTTTCTTCCCCTTATTGGGCTTGCTCAGCGTGTTGCGCTATAGCATCCAGGGAGCAGGATATACTAAATTGGCAATGTTTTCAGGCGTGTCCGAAATGATTGCCCGTATTCTGGTGAGTGTGATAGCCGTGCCGCTTTGGGGATTTTGGGGCGTATGTTTCGGCGACCCTACCGCCTGGCTTTTCGCTTGCCTCTTCCTGGTTCCGGCATTCTCGTATGTTTACCGTCGGCTGCGTACCATTATGGCAAAAGAAAAACTGGCTATCGGCTGAGTCAGAAGATTAAGTCAGAAATGCCTGCGTTTCATAAAGCGTTTCGTAAATTGCCAATTCTCACTTATGTTTTTACGAGTGCTCGGTATGTCACTTTTTTGTATTATCTTTGTACCCAAAATGCTGTAATCAAGTAAACTATATGAAACATATCCGAAATTTCTGTATCATAGCTCATATCGACCACGGAAAGTCTACGCTTGCCGACCGCTTGCTGGAATATACACAGACCATTAAAATCACGGAGGGGCAGATGCTCGACGACATGGACCTGGAAAGGGAACGTGGAATCACCATTAAGAGCCATGCCATCCAGATGGAATATACGTACGGAGGCGAGAAATACATTCTCAACCTGATTGACACTCCGGGGCATGTGGACTTTTCATACGAAGTGTCGCGCTCGATAGCCGCTTGCGAAGGCGCGCTGTTGGTGGTCGATGCCTCGCAAGGCGTACAGGCTCAGACCATTTCGAATCTTTATATGGCACTGGAACATGACCTGGAGATTATTCCGGTGATGAACAAATGTGATATGGACAGCGCCATGCCCGAGGAAGTGGAAGACGAAATCATCGACCTGCTGGGATGCAAACGCGAAGAAATCATCCGTGCTTCCGGCAAGACCGGCATGGGAGTGGAAGACATACTGAAAGCGGTCATCGAGCGGATACCTTGCCCGAAAGGAGACGAGGAAGCACCGTTGCAGGCTTTGATATTCGACTCGGTGTTCAATTCGTTCCGAGGCATCATCGCTTATTTCAAGGTGGAAAACGGCATTATCCGTACAGGCGACAAGGTGAAATTCTTCAATACGGGAAAAGAATACGATGCCGACGAGGTAGGTGTGCTGAAGATGGATCTGGTGCCGCGCAAAGAGTTGCGGACAGGGGATGTGGGTTATATCATTTCGGGTATCAAGACTTCGCGCGAAGTGAAAGTGGGTGATACCATTACCCACGTAGACCGTCCTTGCGAGAAAGCCATCGATGGTTTCGAGGAAGTGAAGCCGATGGTCTTTGCCGGCGTTTATCCCATCGAGGCGGAAGATTACGAGAACCTGCGCTCTTCGTTGGAAAAACTTCAGTTGAACGATGCTTCGCTCACCTTCCAGCCAGAGTCGTCTCTGGCATTGGGCTTCGGTTTCCGTTGCGGTTTCTTGGGCTTGCTCCACATGGAAATCGTGCAGGAGCGTCTGGACCGCGAGTTTAACATGAATGTCATTACCACCGTGCCCAACGTATCTTATATGGTATATGACAAGCAGGGAGGCGTGCAGGAGGTGCACAATCCTGGCGGTATGCCCGACCCTACCCTCATCGACCACATCGAAGAACCTTATATCGACGCGTCCATCATTACCGCTACCGATTACATCGGTCCGATTATGACCTTGTGTCTGGGTAAACGCGGCGAGCTGGTACGTCAGGATTATATTTCCGGCAACCGGGTGGAACTGCATTACAAGATGCCGTTGGGCGAAATCGTCATCGACTTCTACGACAAACTGAAAAGCATCTCGAAAGGATATGCTTCCTTCGATTACCATGCCGCAGGTTTCCGTCCGTCGAAGCTGGTAAAGCTGGATATCCTGCTCAACGGCGAGCCGGTAGACGCTCTTTCCACGCTTACCCACGTAGACAATGCGTACGATTTGGGCAGGCGCATGTGCGAAAAACTGAAAGAACTGATTCCACGCCAGCAATTTGAAATTGCCATTCAGGCAGCCATCGGTTCGAAAATCATAGCCCGTGAAACCATCAAGGCGGTACGTAAGGACGTAACAGCCAAATGTTACGGAGGCGACGTGAGCCGTAAGCGCAAGCTGCTTGAAAAGCAGAAGCGCGGCAAGAAACGTATGAAACAGATTGGAACGGTAGAAGTGCCGCAAAAAGCCTTCCTGGCTGTACTGAAACTGGATTAACCTCCAACGGGCTTCAAACCTTTATACCTGTCGGGAGTGAAAAGCCAACGCCTTATTAATATAAAGGTATATATATAATAAGGTGTTGTCTCTCATTCCTTTCTCACCCATCTACCTTTACCCACACTTTCCCTGCGAACAGGCAATCGCAAAAGATGATTTTATTGTGAGCCGTGCCCTCGTGTTCCGTAACCTCCTTCACCCTGTTATGCCCCACCACCTGCGTGAATCCGTGAAGCGGATCGTCCAGCTCGGCAATGTCTGCCCAGAATATGCCTCCGCGTGCCCCCCTTCGTCCGCCCCGCTTCTCGCCTACGCGGAACAAAGCAGGCAGCTGTTCTTCGGAAGAAGCGTTCAACTGGTCGGCTATCGGACGGGTAATATCTCCTTGAAAATCTTCCTCAAACCAAGCCTGCGAAATGCCCGCGTGCGTGAAAACCGTCTTCCCCTCCTGGTAAGCGTTCTGAAACAGGGCGGCGTTCTCGCGGAACAAACGCGAGGCGGCATCGGCTATCTGCCAATCGTAACGCGAACAGAAGGGCACGTCGTCACGCAGGTAGTGCAAGTCATGATTTCCCAACAGCAGCACCACATCATCCGGTTGTAGTTTTTTCAACAATATAATCTCGAACAGGTTTCGGAGCAGCTCCTTGCGGGGTATGTATCCGTACGGGTCGAGATAATCGCCCAAGAACACATAGCGGCACCCAGGATGCTCCTCCACCACGGTCTTCCAGTACGTCAGGCCATGCACATCGCCCAAAGCTACAATCGGTTTCATACGCGTCACAAAAATACACATACGACATACGCCCAACGCCTATGTCTTGAATCTAAAATAAAAAAATAAAGGATTATTGTCTAAAAGAAGTGGGCGTTGACGGATTCGAACCGCCGACCCTCTGCTTGTAAGGCAGATGCTCTGAACCAGCTGAGCTAAACGCCCGAAGGGGGAAATTTGACCAAATAGTGCTTTTGGAGTGGGCGTTGACGGATTCGAACCGCCGACCCTCTGCTTGTAAGGCAGATGCTCTGAACCAGCTGAGCTAAACGCCCGAAGGGGGAAATTTGAAAATAGTGCTGTTGGAGTGGGCGTTGACGGATTCGAACCGCCGACCCTCTGCTTGTAAGGCAGATGCTCTGAACCAGCTGAGCTAAACGCCCGAAGGTCTCGTTCTCATTTGCGCTTGCAAAGGTACAGCTTATTTTTGAATCTGCAAATTTTGGCGCACTTTTTTTCGTAAAAAATTAACTCAAGTATGTAAAAAGGGCATCCAAGCATCCATTTTGACCTGCCGTAAACCGTTATACATACCTGTATATACACGTAGAGACGCGATAAAATCGCGTCTCTACTCAAACCACGCCGTTGTTCTTTACGCCTCATTTTCAACTTTTTTCCACATCGGCGGAGTTTTTTTTCTATTTTATTCTTCACCGAAGCGTTTCGCCTGTTCGGCTATCAATGCTTCATCTTCGAAATAATTGATTTTCATCGCGCGACGCACCTCGTCGAGGGTCTGGGCTGCGGCTTCGCGTGCCACCTCGCATCCTTTCTTCAACATGTCATAAATGGCGGGGATGTCTTTCTCGAACGCTTTACGGCGCTCGCGGATGGGACCTAACTCTTCCTGCATGATGGCGGCAAGGAATTTCTTCACCTTCACATCGCCCAGACCGCCGCGCGTATAATGCGCCTTCAGCTCGTCCAGATTGGCGTAATCGGGCAAATAGCGTCCGAAGTGTTCGGGGCGGCAGAAAGCATCCAGGTAGGTGAATACCGTATTGCCTTCCAGCTTGCCGGGGTCGCTCACCTTGATATGCGTCGGGTCGGTGTACATGCTCCGTATCTTCTTTTCCACCTCGTCGGCAGAGTCGGACAAGTAAATGCAGTTGCCCAACGACTTGCTCATCTTCGCCTTGCCGTCCGTTCCGGGCAAGCGCAGGCAGGCGGCATTGTCAGGCAGCAGGATTTCGGGTTCCACCAAGGTTTCGCCGTAGATATAGTTGAAGCGGCGCACGATTTCGCGTGCTTGTTCCAGCATCGGTTCCTGGTCTTCGCCTACGGGCACGGTGGTCGCCTTGAACGCCGTGATATCGGCCGCCTGGCTGATCGGATAGACGAAAAAGCCCACGGGAATGCTGGTCTCGAAGTTACGCATCTGGATTTCGGTCTTCACCGTAGGGTTGCGTTGCAGGCGCGATACCGTGACCAGGTCCATGTAATAAAAGGTAAGCTCGCACAGTTCCGGTATCTGTGACTGGATGAAGATGGTCGACTTAGCCGGGTCCAGTCCCACCGAAAGATAGTCGAGCGCCACCTCAATCACGTTCTGGCGTATCTTTTCGGGATTGTCTATGTTGTCGGTCAGAGCCTGTCCGTCGGCTTCGAACACGAAAATCTTGTCGTAAAGCCCCGAGTTCTGAAGCTCCACGCGTCGGCGCAAAGAGCCTACATAGTGGCCGATATGCAGTTTCCCGGTGGGGCGGTCACCGGTTAAAATAATCTTTTCTTTTCCCATATTGTTGTTCCTTAATTAAATTTCTTGGGACAAAGATAATCAAAACCTTTGTTTTCTTCAAAAATAAATTGTTCCTTTGCAATAAAGAGTCTTTTTCTCTTTAAACGAGACAAAGCCCACAGATGTTTATCCGTTACCTGAAATTAACATAAATCTAGATAAAACCATGAGAAAGGAATTAAAGAAAGTCCTGGTTCTTGGGTCGGGAGCGCTCAAGATCGGACAAGCCGGAGAGTTTGACTATTCAGGTTCACAAGCACTCAAAGCCTTGCGCGAAGAAGGCATACGCTCGGTACTGATTAACCCCAACATCGCTACCATCCAGACTTCGGAAGGCATCGCCGACCAAGTATATTTCCTGCCCGTCACCCCTTATTTCGTAGCCGAAATCATCAAGAAAGAACGCCCCGACGGCATCTTGCTGGCTTTCGGAGGACAGACCGCCCTGAACTGCGGCACGGAACTGTACCGCAACGGGACCTTGAAGGAATACGGCGTGGAAGTACTGGGCACCTCGGTAGAAGCCATCATGTACACCGAAGACCGTGACCTGTTTGTCAAGAAACTCGACGAAATCGCCCTGAAGACCCCGATAAGCCAGGCGGTGGAAAACACCCGCGATGCTGTAGAGGCGGCACGGCGCATCGGCTATCCGGTGATGATTCGTTCGGCATACGCCTTAGGAGGACTGGGAAGCGGCATTTGCCCCAACGAGGAAGCCTTTATCGAACTGGCTGAAAGCGCATTCACCTTCTCGCCGCAAATCCTGGTGGAAGAATCGCTGAAAGGCTGGAAAGAAATCGAGTTCGAAGTCATCCGCGACGCCAACGACCATTGCTTTACCGTAGCCAGCATGGAGAACTTCGACCCGCTGGGCATCCATACGGGCGAATCCATCGTGGTAGCCCCTACCTGCTCGTTGAGCGAGGAACAGGTCACCATGTTGCAGGAATTGTCGAAACAATGTGTGCGCCACCTGGGCATTGTAGGCGAATGTAACATCCAGTTCGCCTTCCATGCCGAGACCAACGATTACCGTATCATCGAAGTGAACGCGCGCCTCAGCCGTTCTTCGGCATTGGCATCGAAGGCTACGGGTTATCCGCTCGCTTTCGTAGCCGCCAAGATTGCCTTGGGATATAACCTGGACGAAATCGGCGAGATGGGCACCCCCAACTCGGCATACGTGGCTCCTTCGCTGGATTACCTCATCTGCAAGATTCCGCGCTGGGACCTGACCAAGTTCGTAGGCGTGTCACGCCGCATCGGCTCGAGCATGAAATCGGTAGGCGAAATCATGTCCATCGGGCGTTCGTTCGAAGAAATCATCCAGAAAGGGCTGCGCATGGTAGGCCAAGGCATGCACGGTTTCGTGGGCAACGACCATACGAAATTCGAGAACCTCGATGATGAACTTGCCAATCCTACCGACCTCCGTATCTTCGCCATCGCACAAGCATTGGAAGAAGGATATACCATCGAGCGCATCTACGACCTGACCAAGATAGACCCGTGGTTCATCGAAAGGCTGAAAAACATCGTCGACTACAAGCATAAGCTGCAAACCTACAACGCCCTCGAAGACCTTCCTGCCGACGTGCTCCGCGAAGCCAAACGCCTGGGATTCTCCGACTTCCAGATAGCCCGTTTCGTACTGAAACCGCAAGGCGGCACGATGGAAAAGGAAAACCTCATGGTGCGCGACCTGCGCAAACGGCTGGGCATCCTCCCGGCGGTAAAACGCATCAACACCGTAGCCTCGGAACATCCCGAACTCACCAATTACCTCTACATGACGTATGGTGCCGAAGGATACGACGTGAATTATTATAAGAACGAGAAATCGGTCATCGTGCTCGGCTCGGGCGCATACCGCATCGGTTCTTCCGTGGAATTCGACTGGTGCTCGGTAAATGCCATCCAGACCGCACGCAAGCTGGGCTATAAGTCCATCATGATTAACTACAACCCCGAAACGGTATCGACCGACTATGACATGTGCGACCGCCTCTACTTCGACGAATTGTCGTTCGAGCGCGTACTGGATGTCATCGACCTGGAACAACCTCGCGGTGTCATCGTGTCGGTGGGCGGACAAATCCCCAACAACCTGGCCATGAAGCTCTACCGCCAGTCGGTACCCATCCTGGGCACTTCGCCTATCTCCATCGACCGTGCAGAGAACCGCAACAAGTTCTCGGCCATGCTCGACCAACTGGGCATCGACCAGCCCGCATGGCAGGAGCTGACCAGCCTGGAAGATGTCGAGAAGTTTGTGGAAAAAGTAGGCTATCCGGTACTGGTACGCCCGTCCTACGTGCTGAGCGGTGCCGCCATGAATGTCTGCTACGATGAAGAAGAGCTGAAACGCTACCTGCAGATGGCAAGCGAGGTATCGAAAGAATACCCCGTAGTGGTATCCCAGTTCATGCAGGAAACCAAGGAAATCGAATTCGACGCCGTGGCACAACACGGGGAAGTGGTGGAATATGCCATTTCCGAACACATCGAATACGCGGGTGTACACTCGGGCGACGCTACACTGGTGTTCCCTGCCCAGCATATCTATTTCTCTACGGCACGCCAAATCAAGAAAATCAGCCGCCGCATCGCGCAAGAACTGAATATCTCGGGACCGTTCAACATCCAGTTCCTGGCACGCAAGAACGAAGTGAAAGTTATCGAATGCAACCTGCGTGCTTCGCGCAGCTTCCCGTTCGCGTCGAAAGTGTTGAAACGCAACCTCATCGAAACGGCTACCCGCATCATGCTCGACGCTCCTTACGCCCGTCCCGACAAGTCGGCGTTCGACATCGACTGGATAGGTGTAAAAGCTTCGCAATTCTCTTTCGCCCGCTTGCAGAACGCCGACCCGGTATTGGGCGTAGATATGTCTTCCACCGGCGAGGTAGGTTGCTTGGGCGATGATTTCAACGAGGCCTTGCTGAACGCCATGATAGCCACGGGCTACAAGATTCCCGAAAAATCCATCCTGTTGTCTTCGGGTGCCACGAAATCGAAAGTCGACCTGCTGGATGCCAGCCAGGCCTTGCACAAGAAGGGTTACCACATCTATGCTACCGCAGGTACCGCCACTTTCCTCAATTCGCACGGCATCTCCACGACACCGGTATTCTGGCCCGACGAACGTCCGCATGCCGAAAACAATGTGATGAAGATGATAGCAGGTCATAAGTTCGACCTGATTGTCAATATTCCGAAGAACCACACCAAGCGTGAGTTGACCAACGGATACCGCATCCGCCGTGGTGCCATTGACCATAATATCCCGCTGATTACCAACGCACGCCTGGCAAAAGCCTTCATCGAAGCCTTCTGCCAAATGAAGCAGGAAGACATCAAGATTAAGAGCTGGCAGGAATATAAGTAAGTTACGCCCGCAAAGCGGGCTAAGTTGACAAGGTATCAGTTGACGAGTTGACAAGGTTTTGTAACCAGAAGTTAAAGAAGTTATCACTCCGCTTCGTTAGAAGTTAAAGCCAATACTTCTGCTTGATGTATTCAGTACCTGGCTCCTGGTTACCTAAAAATAAAACCTTGTCAACTCGTCAACTATTCATAATTTATCAGTTAGTAAACCAGGTTCTATTTCCAGCTTTGAGAACGCGAACATTTTCTTGCCCAGGTCTTTTAGCGAAGCACCGATATGGTACACCTCTTTATCATCAACTATCAGGAAACGGTCATGGCTGTTCCTGTAGGCTCTGACATTAATTGGCGGATACTGGTCGTTATGCTTGTCAAGGAAATCTAGGTTATAATATTCAACTTGTCGAGTAACATATCTATCACCCTCTTTCTGAACTGTCGCAAATTTTGCGACAGTTGCCATGTCTTTCAACTCTTCTTTTAAGGCATTATTAATATGTTTACCGATTGTTTTTATATCACGACCAAATAACTCTGATAATTGTTGGCGATTCAACCAAACTGTTTCATTTTCCATACGGACCTCTAACCTAGTTGTTTCATCCGGCTGGTATAATATTATTTCTCCTTGTTCCATTCTATTTAAACTTATATTCCATACATTACTCTACAAAAAAAATTACAACTATAAACAACAGAGCAGGAAAAGTCACTATACATTCAAACTCGCTCTGCAATACCACAAATATAGTGTTTATAATTGAAACTAATTTATTTGCATTTAAAATAAAAACAAACACAGAGACACAGAGAAAATGAAGAATGAAGAATTAAGAATGAAGAATCAG
>ULRR01006527.1_pt1 | contig 64034 bp, 56 predicted proteins | sample 1955651 | NCBI WGS metagenome assembly ULRR01 (sample SAMEA4835688, study PRJEB28245) | human gut metagenome | biome: gut microbiome; material: fecal sample | place: Denmark | collected 2008
TGTGAGCTATACGAACTGGGTAAATCTTGCCTATGCTTGACAGAATGATCGCCACGTTGTGAGGGGATGTCTTGGTAAAGCGTACCGCCAAACGCTACATTCAACAGTTGCAATCCCCGGCATATGCCTAAGACGGGAATATTTTGGTCGGTAGCCATCTTGATTAGTTTCAACTCATACAAATCGCGTACCGGATCGACTTCCTCCAGCTTTTCCCGAGGCTCCTCCTCATACCATAGAGGGTTTACATCCGCTCCTCCTATAAGAACTAGCCCGTCTAAATTCGATACGATATTTCTGAGTACCTTACCGTCAGTAACAGCCGGGATGATAACCGGAGTTCCCCCTGCCTTTACGATGGATTGGATATAGGTGGCCCCCACCCGGGAAGCACCATTGGAGATACTAGCGGAAATCCCGATCAATGGGGAGAATCGTGCCCGCACGTTTACATCGCAAGAGTCTGTCAACTCATATAGCTTTTTTAAGTTGGGTACCTCCGATCCGGGTGTCTGTGCCTGTGCTCCACATAAGATACTACAGGCGCATATTGCTGTGTATAAGATCTTTTTCATAATATGTAGTTGTTTTCGTTTGCTATTTGTTTGGGAAATCTTGTATAGCGGTCATAACCCTTAGCAAGTTTCCACCCCATATTTTCCGTATATCTTCTTCCGTATATCCTTCTTCTAAAAGTCGGACGGTAATGTTAATCAACTCGTTGGTAGCCGAGCAACCGATCAGTTCCCCGTCTCCGTCAAAATCCGAGCCGATTCCTACATGATCGATACCGATTAAATCCACGATATGATTGATATGGCGGATAGCGTCGCTTAAAGAAGCTTTGTCCTCTTCCTTATTGATGAATCCTTTGTAGAGGCAGATTTGGGCGACACCCCCTTGAGCGGCCAGCGCTTTCAGTTGATCATCCGTTAAATTGCGAGGATGATCGCAAAGCGCACGTGCGGAAGAGTGGGAGGCTATGATTGGCGTCTCGCTCACTTCCAGTACCTGATAAAAGGTACTTTCCGCCGCATGCGAGATATCAACCATGATTCCTAATCGGTTCATCTCTTTTACCACTTCCTTACCGAAAGGACTTAGTCCTTTCCATTCCTGTTTTCCTCTAGCGGAATCACAAATATCGTTATCCCCATTATGGCATAAGGTGATATAAGAAACTCCCATCTCCTTGAACATCCGTAGGTTCTCGATCTGCTTCCCTAAAGCGTACCCGTTCTCGATACCGAGACAGATCGCTTTTTTCCCTTGCGCCTTAATCGTCCGGATCTCTTGGGGGGTAGTCGCTATAACCATCCGGTCCGGATGTAAGGTTTGCTGGCGTTTTACTTGATTCAGCCGTTCTATCGCATACGCTGTCGCTGCCTGTAAGGATGCCTCATCTCGTTTACCTTGCGGGATATAGGCGACCATAAAGGTTGCGTCGATACGCCCTTCTTCCATAAAAGGAAGATTTACTTTCCCTCCTTCTTTCTCCCCGATATTAAATTCACCGGGAAAGATCATCGGGGTATCTGTATGGGAATCGATCGTCACGATCCGTTGATGGATCGCTTTGGCTTTCGCGAAACGGCGGGCATTCTCGATATGGTAAGCGAATAGGGCTTTCATGGCCTCATCCTCTTGCGGAGCCATGGCCTCCGGATGCCATTGTACGCCGAATATCGTTTTCTCCGTATGTTCCATAGCCTCATTGATTCCATCCGGGGCGGTCGCTGTCGCCCTAAATCCGGGGGCGACCTCTTTTACCGCTTGATGGTGGAAAGAGTTGACAAGGATTTGTTCTTCTCCATTGAAAATAGCGCGTAGCCGGTTCGTTCCCGGTTCGAGAGTTACCGTATGCGACGGATATTCCCGCGCCAATGTCTGGCTGTGTTTCAATAGCGGTTGACCGGCTTGTGAATGGATGTCTTGATAGACACTTCCTCCGAACGCTACATTCATGATCTGATGCCCTCGGCAAATACCCATGATCGGAATTTGTCGATTAGCGGCCAAGCGAAGCAAGATCAAATCGTATTCGTCACGTAGCGTATCTACGTCTTGCAATTGCGGGATAGGCTCCTCATGCAAATAGAGCGGATTGATGTCTCCACCCCCGCTCATAACCAATCCGTCTAGTTCGGAAACCAGTACGGTCAATGCTTTCAGATCCGTGATCACCGGGATAAGTACCGGGGCTCCCCCCGCGTCCAACACGGCTTGCACGTAGGTCTCCGCTATACAGGAAAGTCCGTCTCTCCGGTTAGCGGATATTCCTATTCGGGGAGGTTGAAGGCTTTCTTTAGCCGGTATATAATTATCAACTTCTTTGTATAGGGCCTCTAGATTCGGACGACGGACTTTCATGATTTTAAGCATCTATGTTAGCATATGTAGCGTTTTCCTCGATAAACTCGCGGCGAGGGCCTACGTCTTCACCCATCAACATGGCGAAGATTTGGTCAGCCTCGGCTGCGTTGTCGATCGTGATCTGCTTTAACGTACGGTTTTCCGGGTTCATGGTCGTATCCCACAATTGATGGTCGTTCATTTCTCCCAAACCTTTGTATCGTTGTGTATGGATCGAGTTCTCGTTGCCTCCTCCATATTTTAAGATGAACTGCTGACGTTGTTGCTCGGTCCAGCAATATTCCTCAACCTTACCTTTCTTACACAAATAGAGGGGAGGAGTCGCCAGATACACATATCCGTTCTCGATCAAGGAACGCATACGGCGGAAGAAGAAGGTCAAGATCAATGTGGCGATGTGGCTACCGTCCACATCGGCATCGGTCATGATAATCACCTTGTGGTAACGCAGCTTCTCCATGTTCAACGCTTTCGGGTCATCCTCCGTACCGACGGTTACGCCCATCGCGCGATAGATGTTCTGGATTTCCTCGCTTTCGAAGATCTTATGATCCATCGCTTTCTCCACGTTCAATATCTTACCGCGCAATGGTAGGATCGCTTGGAAGTTACGGTCGCGCCCTTGCTTAGCCGTACCCCCTGCGGAGTCTCCCTCGACAAGGAACAATTCGCAGATCGCTGCGTCTTTAGAGGAACAGTCCGCCAATTTACCGGGAAGCCCACCTCCTGTCAGCGGAGATTTGCGTTGTACCAATTCGCGAGCCTTACGAGCGGCATGGCGGGCTTGAGCGGCCAAGATCACCTTGTCGACGATTATTTTCGCCTCTTTCGGATGTTCTTCCAAATAATAGCCTAACGCCTCGCCGATCGCCATATCCACTGCACCGGTAACCTCGCTATTACCCAGCTTCGTCTTTGTCTGTCCCTCAAACTGAGGCTCGGCTACCTTGATAGAGATAACGGCGGTCAAACCTTCACGGAAGTCATCCCCTTGAATCTCCACCTTGGCTTTCTCCAATAATTTAGAATCCTCGGCGTACTTTTTCAATGTACGGGTCAGACCCCGGCGGAAACCGGCTAAGTGTGTACCACCTTCTATCGTGTTAATATCATTTACATAAGAGAATACGCTCTCGTTGTAAGAAGTATTATAAGTTAACGCCACCTCGACAGGGATACCCTGCTTCTCGGTAACGATATGGATTACGTCTGGAATCAGTTTCTCTTTAGAACGGTCGATATAGCGGACAAACTCTTTCAATCCCTCATCCGAATGGAATACCTCGGACTTGAATGAACCGTCTTCTTTCAGAACTCGCTTATCTGTCAGACGTAGCGTAATACCTGCGTTCAAGAACGCTAATTCACGCAAACGGGTAGCCAAGATATCATACTTGTATTCCGTGACCGTAAAGATAGAACCGTCCGGCTTGAAAGAGATCGTAGTACCTGTTTTATCCGTATTATCGATAACCTGTACGTCGTGCAACGGCTTTCCGCAAGAGAACTCCTGCATATGTACTTTGCCGTTCCTGCGAACTTCCGCTTTCAGATAAGTAGAGAGGGCGTTTACGCAAGATACACCCACACCGTGCAAACCACCGGATACTTTATAGGTTCCCTTGTCGAACTTACCGCCGGCGTGCAGCACCGTCAATACTACCTCCAAGGCTGATTTACCTTCTTTCTCATGAATATCCACGGGGATACCACGGCCGTCGTCGGTAACCGTGATCGAGTTGTCCTCATTGATTACCACGTCGATGTATGTACAATATCCGGCTAGCGCTTCGTCTATGGAGTTATCTACGACCTCATACACTAAGTGATGGAGACCTTTCTCGCTGGTATCGCCAATATACATGGATGGCCTTTTTCGTACTGCCTCTAACCCTTCAAGTACTTGAATACTATCTGCGGAGTACTCTGTAGAAGTATTCTTAATTTCTTCACTCATGAGTTTATCTTTCTTTAAAATCTGTAATTATCTATGTCCTCAAAAAAAAATCTAACAAATGTAGTGATTTTTATCGAGATAGCGAAGTGGGGGATGTGAAAATAGCGAAAAAAGGACGGGTATAATAAAAAAGGAGAGAGATAAGCCATGAACTTATCTCTCTCCTTTTGGTTGGTAGCCCATAGGGGAATCGAACCCCTCTTTCAAGAATGAAAATCTTGCGTCCTAGCCGATAGACGAATGGGCCATTAGGTTTAAAAAAGCCGGGCTTATTGAGAGTCCGGCTTTATACTTGTAAAAGTAATTACCTTCTGCTTATGCTAGCGCATTAACGTGCTTAGCCAACTTAGATTTCAGATTACCGGCCTTGTTCTTGTGGATAACGTTCTTTTTTGCAAGCTTATCCAACATAGAGCATACCTTAGGGAACAAAGCTTGTGCCTCATTCTTGTCTTCAGTAGCGCGCAAAACTTTCATAGCGTTTCTAGCTGTCTTTGCGTAATATCTGTTACGCAAACGTCTTGCGTTTGTCTGTCTGATTCTCTTGATTGATGACTTATGATTTGCCATTTCTCGATCTTCTCTTTATTGTTTTTTAATCCTGTTTATTGTAGCCCATAGGGGAATCGAACCCCTCTTTCAAGAATGAAAATCTTGCGTCCTAGCCGATAGACGAATGGGCCAAAATGTCAAAGCTCTCACTTATAGCGTTCTAAGAAAGTGATTTCCCGATTGCGAGTGCAAAGATAGACGATCTCTCCGAACTGGCAAAACATTTCGAAGGAAAATTTAATACTACTCACTGTTTTAACTTCTCTTTAGAACTTATATCTTCCAGATGAATTTCCAAGGCTTTAACGGAAATATTTATTTCCCAGATACATACACATAACGACGCCGCTAATAGCAATAAGGCTATGCCAAATATCCATGCGGCGAAAATCTGCCACGATACATAAATGAAGAACATAGCGATCACGCAGAGCAGCAAACTGAGTATTCCTAATATTTGCATGGAACGGGTCAGATAGAGCCTTTTCCGCAGGTTCGCTATCTGGGCGATATCCTTGGGGTCATGGGTTTGCTGATGCTTTTCTTTCAAGGCGCGCACTACGCTGGCGTATGAAAGGAAGCGATTCGTATAGGCCAGCAATATCAATGATATGGCGGAAAATAATAAAGAAGGGGTCGTTAAGTCCAACATAATTCTATACTTTAATTATATGTATAACGTTAATTTGAGTATCTTTGTTCTTAATCATCGTCGCAAAGATACGAATTATGTTGTGTAAAACGAGGGGGATTGTCTTGCATACGATCCCTTACAATGATAAATATTCTATTATATATATGTATACGGAGGCGTTTGGCCGGGCCTCGTATCTGGTTAGTCGTAGCCGTGGGAAGAAAAGCACGGTGTCGAAGGCTTTGTTTATACCTTTGTCCGTTCTGGAAATGGAGGTGGAGCACTTGAATAAGCGGGACTTGCACCGGATTAAGGAGACCCGCATTTGTTTTCCGCTGAATGATGTTTGTTGTGATCCGGTTAAGAATGTATTGGCGCTTTTCCTCTCGGAGGTTCTTTTTAGGGTCGTGAAAGATACGGAGCCGGATCCCCGTTTATTTGATTATTTATACGAGTCCATACATCTATTGGAGTATGCGGATAAAGGTATCGCTAATTTTCATATGGTTTTCTTGTTAGGTCTTCTCCACCATCTCGGTATTTTCCCGAATATGGAATCGCATAGGGTGGGATATTATTTCGATATGTTGAATGGGGTGTTTACGGATCATATCCCGATGCATCGGCATTATTTAAATAAGGTGGAGAGCGCTTTCTTTTCCCGTTTGCTGCGTATCAGTTTTGAGAATATGTCGCTTTATGGTTTTTCCCGGCAAGAGCGGGTCCGTATTATTCATCGTATTCTTGAGTATTACCGTCTACATCTTCCGGATTTTCCGGAAATCAAATCGTTATCGGTGATGCAAAGCTTATTTGATTGATCTATTTGATGTTATATTAGCTCTTGAAAACACGTACGTGTTTTTTGAAAAAGACGTACATGTTTTTCCTGAAACACGTACATGTTTTTTCGGAAATAATGAGAAGCTTCCGGATAGGCGGGAAAAACATCCGATAACGGTTGCCTATTTGAGGAAAAGATTATACTTTTGCAATCTCAAAAGAGTTGGTCTTGTAGTTCAACGGATAGAATAGAAGTTTCCTAAACTTTAGATCCGGGTTCGATTCCCGGCGAGACTACTATGTTGATTCTTAGATGGCTTATTGTCAGTTTGTTGTGTTTTGTTATCCGTGAATTTGCACAACGGTTGCACAACATCTATACGGTGAGGATGTTTTTATCTTTCATTGGATAATCTCTTGTTTTAAGGTATAGGGGGAATTTTTACTACTCAATACTAATTTAGTTTCATTTTACATTTGATTATTGCATCCTAGTGGAGTCGTTCCTATAATAATTTGTTTGTCCCTTTCGTGCGGCAATAAGGGGAATCGCTTTTTTGCTCGAATATCTGAATTATAAATCTACGTTCATGGGAATGTCATAAATCATGGTTGACAAAATATGCTTACAGTTCCCTGCCATTGAATCGGTGACCCCAATCCGAACGGGGGGGACGGTGTCGGTCTAAACGACCCCCTCTGTTGTGGTGTCCACTAGATAGACATCGTTTGTAGGGGTGTTAATTGAACTAATACCCTTTTCATCTAATCTTTGTTTGGTCATTTCTGCATGCAATTCTGGTACACGGCAAACATCCGAAAAACAGACGGGGTTAGTCTGATTAAGGGAGGCTCTGAACTACAATTTTGACGAAAAACCAAAGTTGGATTGTCGTAAATATTTGATACAAAAGCTAAACGTATTTTTGCGTTCAGATTGATTATTAGATAGATATAAATAAGCCTCAACCGATAATAGCCGGGATGCTAGGTTTTTCGGTTGAGGCTTGTCCAGAATGCGACTAAAGTTAGCCATTGCCAATTGAATGAATCCGGATCAAGGAAGGGTATTTATCGCATGCAAATTTCCGAGTTTGCAGAGTTATCCTCAACTATTCAAGTCGTTTTCTCGTGTACATATCCACAATATTACGCTTGCCGGTATTACGGACTGTCTTACTGCCGCCTTTCTCCAACTCCACTATACGTTTGCGTATATCTGCCACTTCCTTCATGAGATCTGATAATACCCCGGTTATCATGCTGACCTGTCTCAACAATAATTTATCGTCCATATCTATTAAAACTCAGTCCTGTTAAGTAATTTGAAAACGCTCTTTCTCTGGAAAAATATGCGGCTCTTTACCGTACCTATGGGTTTCTTTGTCCGGTCGGATATCTCCAGATAGTTATATCCTTCCATGAACAAGGAAAGCTCGATCATCCCCTTGTCACGCATGACCCTGTTAACTCTTTGATACTCGTCCCTGATGTCTTGGAGTATATCGCCGTCCTCCAGCATATCACACGCATAGATAGCCGGATCACCCACGGGAACGGGCCTGTAACGCAAACATTGATTATGATATAGATTTCTCATGATGACGGCGCACCAGCCCCTAAAGTTGTCACCATACCGGAACTTATCGAGGTTATCCAATATACGGATATTGGTATCTTGCACTAGGTCTTTCGAGTCGTTAACGTTCCCGCAAAGATGGAAGGCGTAAGCGAATAGGTACTTTTGAACGCTTTCTAGTCGTTTTATATTACTTTCCATATTTGCCTCCTTTCAATGGTATCATCGTAGCCTTAACCGGGAGCTTTGCCTCTTTTAGCTCTCTTATATTACGTTTTATCTTCAGCACCTCGTCAAATAGCTTGTTATAACTTCTGCCCAGATCAACAACATCACTTCTGTAATGATCGAATAACTTGAAGATTGCATCGATGTCACTCATTTGTCAATCCTCCTTTCTTGCTAAACATGGGAACCATAACGGCATGAACAGGGCGTTTCACGCCTTTTAGATCATCAACGGCTTGTTGCAGTTTCTTCACTTTGTCAAACAACATATTGTAGTCTTTCGCTAGGCCAATAACAAAGTCCGAATAGAATTTGACCTGTTCCCTATAAAGCTGGAGGCTTTCTTGAGGTTCTTCCATTATAGCGATCCTCCTTTCTCCAGCCCGGCCAAAACGAATGCGGACATTAATAAGATTAGTACCTTGACGTAGCCGATAACGTCGTTTCTGTTATCGCATTCGAGCAAGCCGAATGATAATGCTTTTAGTGATTTGGCGATGGATCGCCATGATAAGACGTTTATAGATACCTGTCTTTTGGCTTGTTTTCCTAATGATAAATACATGACTTGATTTTTATAATCGGGGATGCCGAAAATTCGGCTGACCCCCTTCGTTTAATATATCGTGATTAGATTCTCTACCTTGAATGACCGGAACCCGTTCGCCTCAACGTCAAAGTAACGGACGGTCTTGTAATTTTCCGAACCTGTGCCTTTGATGAGGTTCGAAATGTCTTTAAGCGTTCCTTTCGCCTTTCTCAAGCTTCCGTCCGCTTTCTCGTAAGCGAATGTTACTATTTCCCGGCGCATCCGCTTGGTGAGGCGGTACAACGCCCACGCCTTGGACAGGCATACCGCAAATGCCTTTCCCGTTGCTCTCATAAGCTCATGGGCCTGTTTGAATACTTTTGTCCTAAAATTCTTCATGATCGTATAGTTTTATGTGTTAGTAATCCGTTTACGCTATGTACATCCAATATTCACGAATGTAGATCTCTGCCTCTGCCTTGTAATCCACGTTATAGGCTTCGCAAGCCTCTTTCTCTGTCATAGCCTCTAGTTCGGCTAGCTCGTTGTTCATGTAATCCTCGTTTGTCATAGCTTTTATGTTCTTTTTACGATGCAAATATAGCGTTAAAGATATAATCGGCAAAATAAACAAAGATAAAAATATACCACAAGAGGTATATTTAACTTTTGTTTATATCTTAAAGGGTATATCTATGCATTAAAAGCAATATCTTTGCATCATAACTTAAATGATATACGAATATGGAATCAAGAATTAAGGAACTATTAAAAGAGAGAGGTCTTACTATTAGTAATTTGGCGGAACAAATTGGTACTACTCAAACCAGCCTTAGCCGTGCTTTGGGTGAAAATGGAAATCCAACTTATGAGACATTGAGTAAGATTGCTAAAGTATTAAGTGTTGATATGTCAGAGTTATTTAAAAGCAATGGATTTTCAATTACGTGCCCTAACTGCGGTAAGGATATCAATATCAAAGTTGAATGAGTATGAATACGAAAGAAATAGACAGATTGAGCCTTGTAAAAGCTCACGCCCTGTTTGATACCGGCGATATAGATCGTATCGAGGTGGGAACCGTGAAGGGCTTATGTGACATACATCGCTATCTTTTTGATGGATTGTACGACTTTGCCGGAAAGGTGCGTAAACTTAACATATCAAAGGGGAATTTCCGCTTTGCCAACTGTTTATACCTTGATGCCATATTGCCAGTGATAGAGAACATGCCAGAAACGACATTTGACGAAATTATAGCGAAATACGTTGAAATGAACGTTGCACACCCGTTTATGGAAGGTAACGGGCGATCTACCCGCATTTGGCTTGATATGATCCTAAAAAAACGTCTTTCCATTGTTATTGATTGGCAAAACGTAGATAAGGTTATGTATTTACAAGCGATGGAAAGAAGCCCAATAAACGATCTGGAGTTGCGTACGCTGTTGCGTCAAACATTGACTGACCGTGTCAATGACCGTGAAGTGATATTTAAGGGTATCAATCAGTCGTATTACTATGAGGGTTATGAGTTTGAGTAAAAAGTCATAAGGTATCTCATCGCAATTTGTGATGACATAACGAAGCGAAAGGCCTAAGGTCGGTTTTATCAAATAACATAAATCATGCGGCTGAATATCACCTTAGATTTGTTGAATATTATGAATAAAGTTGGAAGAATTAATATGTTGGTAGATATAACACCTGCCCAACTCCATTATTTAAGATTCTTGGAGGCGCACAAGATAAAGGAGGAGCCTATGGTTTACGTATCGCAAAACAAGGCTTTCCAGAGATTCGGCAGGGCTAACGTGGAGAGGTGGAGGGAACAAGGAAAGGTAAGGGCCTTCCAGCGGCCTCAGATGGTAGAGTACATGATGAACGAGCTACTGAAAGCGGCTGAGAACCAGCAGGATTATTTTTAGAGATATGTTGTAATGATTAAGGAAACATTATGATTATTTGAAATAAAACGTTGAATGGATGCCTTATTGAACACTCCTTTCTATTACAGTTTTATGGGGTTACTACTATCCACCCCATAAATACCCTAAAATAGGGGTATTTCAAATGATTAAATCTTTATGCTCGCTAAGCGAAAAATTCGGCCCAGTAACTAAATGGATTGATTCTCAGCAATGAGCAAATATGCTCATAGGTGAAAATCTGTAGATTACAAAGGTTAAAGGCAGAAGCACACATGATCTTTATAAAGGGGCTGTTCGTCTCGTTTTGATACAGCCCCTAAATAGGTAAGATTCTCCCTATTAAGGTTGATATGGGTACTTCTTCTGGATTTCCTTGTATAATCTATCGATCTCACGTCTTAGTCTTGCGTTGGCGGTTCTGTCTTCATTGGCCATCATGCGGATTCTCGCCGAGTCCATTGTGCCCAGACCATTTTCCTTGATGAACTTCTCCGGGTCGATCTCTTTGACCATTTGTGACTCGAGTTCGGATATACGATCATAGAGTGATTGCTCATCCTTCAATCTATAATCTCGTACCCTCTTTACCCATAGCTCTTTCTCCCTACGTTCCTTTTCCTCCTCCTTTCTCTTCTCGAAAAGGAAACGCTCGTACTTGTTCGATGGCGGGATATCCTCATTTGGCTTTTCCTCCAAGAATTTGAATTTCTCTCCGTCCGTATTGTTGGCTTTTCCTTGCGGGACATAATTCTCGACTTCTGTCTCTTTCCTGCCGTTGTCCATGGGCGTTTCCATCTTTCGGGCATTTTTGCTAGGTGGCGTTACGCCCCAACCGATTAATTTGGCGTTCAAGTCCCCGCTATAAGGATGTGCGTAAGGAGTGGTGGCATTTTCGGTAGATGCAGAAGGCATGTATTGTAGAGACGTGCCGGCCAGCTTGTCTATCTCATCATAAAGCTCCGGATAGTTAGGTAGATTTTGCATGACTATGTTGCGAAGGTCGGCGCTATTGACATCGCCGTATAATAACGCTTGATCCGTTCTTGACCGTTCACCTATAGGTTTTGCGTTGGCTATCTGCCTCATCCTTTGTAGTAAGAAGTTTGATATCCCTATTTCCTTGCTTTTAGGGATATTGAATATCCTGCCGTTAGCCCCGTACCAAGTGGATATGTTTTCCTTGTCTTTTTGTGTGTCCACTTGTTGGTTTCCTATTCTATTCTTGCTCAAATTGTAAGAGGCCCACCATTGCCTGTTATTGGCATCGAATTGTTTTTGCCATCGTTCCTGTGTGGCTTTTGCCTGCTCTCGTTGGAAATCAAATTGTCTTTGTTGCCAATCTTGGTTATCTTGGTACTTTTTATTAGCCATATCCCTGTCTTTTTGAGACCAATATTGATTATACGCATCCATGAATCGATTATAGTCCATGTTGGCGGCCCTCATGTTATCTACGGCGTATTGCCGTCTTTTGTCGGCTATCCGATCCTCGAATCTCTGAATACCGGGATCTGCTACCGTAGGTATCTTTTGGGAAGGGGCTTCTCCTGCGAATAGGATATTGCTTAACGAGGATAGCACATTGCCGATATGTCCAATACCGGTAACAGCAGATGCGGCACGTTTTCTTTTTTCCTCTTCTTCCTGAGTAATGGGAGTTTCGGAATATTTATCCGTGAAATCCTTGAAAAAGTGAAAGTCACTCAATTTAGGCGGGGTATCTCCTTCTTTGCCGGAATCACCTATCGGTGGGACACTATCCATCCCTTGTGAGTAATTAACTGGTGTTACCGGTGTGACTACTTTCTCCGCTACCGGGTTCTGGATTCCGGCCACCTCCGGTTCAACCAAAGGTGCCGTAGCCAACTCCGGCCTTGATACGATCGGAGTCCTTTTCCTATTATATCTTTCCTCTAATGTCAACATGGCTTATTTTATTTGATTTTTATATTGTACGAAATATGGAACCTGTTCGTTCCCTTCATTGACATATCTCAAAAAATCTCCGAAAAAGGGATAGGCGGGATATAGCTTATTCCACTCAAGGATGAGATCCAAGCCTAAATCCGAGCCTAATAGGTCTTCAAGGTCAACAAAACCCTTGGCTCTTGCGCAATCATTTGCGTTGTACCATACCCTTCCTTCCTCATCGACGAAGTATCTTGTGGGGTAATTGTCGAGACATTCTATCTTTTTCATTCTAATTTCCATGCCATTAATTTTTGTTTTTGTAACTAGCGGTGGACCTAAGCAATTCCAGTGCCGTGTTCTTTTTCTCCGTCTCCTCTATCGCCACGGATTGCATCTTGGGCACGCAATACTGCATCAATTTCTCGATCATGACCAGCCGATCCTTGGGATCTAGGCTGTCAAGGTCGGCCTGTATTCTTCCCATGTTATCGCCGATAAGCTTGGCGATGAATTCCCGGATATCCTTGGTTGTCCTGTTGGGAACACCCGGCGATCTACCCGCCGGATTTCCGCTCATGCCTTTAGTGAATCCCATATCATTCCTCCTTCCCTGTTTTTCCCTTGTTGTTTGCAAGGGACCTTAATATTTCCCCGATTTTTATTTCCCCCTTGTCTATACCGCAACTAAGCCTGATGAGTTTACCGTCCATCACGTAACACAGCTCGTTGTCGCATAATGACATTATTTTCACCGCTAAGCAGAACGCCTCTGCCTTACCCATTGTCAATACTAGATCGCCGTCTTTCGTCAGGTCTCTTCGGGATATTCCCTCAACGAGAAACACGAGTTCCATATCTAGATCATGTCTTCCGTCCTTGTCTATTAATTCAGGAAGTACCTTTTGAATTGAGAAGCTAAGTCCTTCCTCGTTTTCGATCTTATAAAAATTATTGTCCATAATGAATGATTTTAAATGTTAATCAATACTCTTCTTTATTACAGCCCCTCCAAAGAAAGGCGTATTCGGATGCTCCTTCTTCCACTCGTTTATGAAGTCCAGCCCCTTGTCGGTTGCTAGGAACTCCTCGAAAGAATTGGCGGCTCCAAGGGCCCGAACCACATCATCCGCATTTACCGTGATCTCCCCGGTCATTTTATTTCTCGTGAAATGCACCGGAGTGCCATCGAAATAATCAAGGAACAATATCTCTTGGTCAGTCTCCCTTACAATAGTTAATTTTTTTCCATTTTGTTATCTCGTTTAAAAAGTCATCATAACGTTTAATGATAGCGTAATGGCCTCCGGCCCGTAGCAATCTCGCCTCAACGTCTCTCTGTACGTCCGATTGGCGATCCTTGCCGATCTTGATCTCAAAATTGTACACCCGGCCTTCATGTGTCACCTGCACATCGGCGATCCCGGCGGTCGTTCCGGACTTGCGCCAACGTCCAAGGCGGGAATCGTATTGTCCTTGGCTGTTTTGGCGTTGGAAAAACGCTCCGTTCATTCTCGCCCATGTTTCTATACATTTCGCTAGCCCGTTCGCCGTATCGTCCCGGAAATGCGGTTTTACCCGGCATTGCGGGGGAATGGCGCTGTTCCGGTATTTCCATTCGAAATAATCGGCCTCCAGATGTTTAACGTAATCCGGCTTAACGTACCGGGGCTTGCTTTTCCTCGTTGTCCTCTCCAATCGTGGAATCATATCGTTAAAATGGCATTTGTTGCTCATAATCACTTATTTTAGTTAGATTCTCGTTATATCTGAAACGGATGTCCCCGGTGGTACCGTCCCGTTGCTTGGCGATCCTCAACTCCCCGTAACCCTTCTCAGCGTTCTTGTCGTAATACTCAGGTCTATGTATGAACATCACGATATCCGCGTCTTGCTCGATAGCCCCGGACTCCCTAAGATCGGATAGGAGGGGCATCTTGTCGGCCCTTTCCTCCACTTTCCGGGATAATTGCGATAACAGGATAACCGGCACCCCTAGCTCCTTGGCCATGATCTTCGCCGCCCGGCTGCATTGGCTGACCTCTTGCTCACGGTTGTATGCCTTGTTGGCGGATCGCATGTCTATGAGTTGCAGGTAATCGATAAGGACGATACCGCACTTGCCTTGCCTGTTGAGGTTTCTCGCCTTGGCCTTGATCTGCTGAACGCTTATACCCGGCGTATCATCCACGTGGATGGGAAGGAATGAGATGTTGTCCACGGCCCCGCAAACATCGGCCTCCTCGCTTTCCGTCAACTTGCCTAGCTTGTAACGCTCGGTGTCTATATTACATTCGGACTGAATCAACCGATCTCCCAATGACGTGTTATTCATCTCCAACGAGAATATGGCTACCGGGGTGCCTCCCATGGCTGCGTTCTTGGCGAAATGGAGCAGGAGGCTTGTCTTTCCGACCCCCGGACGTGCGGCCAATATGATGAGTTGACCGGGTTTCCATCCCCCCGTTATCTTATCCAGCTTTGTAAGCCCCGTGCGTATGCCTTGTATTTGCCCGTTTTTAGCCCGCTCCTTGCGTTTTTGATAATTTTCGATACAATCCCTCGTTACGGATGATATGTCGCTTATACGGGAAGCGTAGGCCGTTTTATCGGATATCGCCTCAACCTCCTTCAAGGCTAGGGTTATGGTATCGTCGATGTCGTAGGACGGATCGGTAGCCTTTGCCGTGATCTCCATGCCGGCTTTCGCTAGCGATCTGGCCAACCATAGCTGGTGAAGATATTGGCTATGCTCCTGTATGTTCGATGATGAGGCCATGTTCCCGGATAGCTCGGATAACGCCAACGCCCCGCCCACCTTTTCAAGGTCTCCGGACTCGCATAACGCTTTATACACCGTGACGAGATCGATTCTTGTGTTCTCTTCGTATAGCTTGGCTATGACGGCGTATATCTTTCCCAATGATTCCTCATAGAAAATATCGGGGTTCAATATGCCCACGACATCCTCAATGGCGTTGCTTTCCACCAGTAAGGCGCCTATGACGGCCTTTTCCGTCTCCACGCTATGAGGCATGGGCTTACACGAAATTTCTGTTTGTTGTCTCATTGCTTGTCTGTTTATTGGTTTGTTTGACATCCGGCAACTCGTCATTCCAACATTCTTGGTTGATGAACGTCTCGAAATTCTTACGATATTGCTTGTCCGGCGTGGCGTTGACATAAGCGGGAATATAGGCTATGGCCTTGGACTTTTTGGCGGCGGTTAGTTTAGACCATTTCTTTTCGCTTGTTTTCTTGTTCCCTTTCTTGCCGTATAATGACCAAACAACCTCGAAAGATGATGTCGGTGAATCGTTAGATTCGCCAATATTATTATTTACATTATCATTTACATTTACATTAGCTTCGTTTTTGGTTCGTTTTTGGTTTGTTCTCGGTTCGTTTTTGGTTCGTTTTCGTGCGTTCTGATTACCTTTAAGGCTATCGGATGGCGCACCTCCTAAACACCCGTTCTCAAACCGTTTCCAATTAGCGTCTAATTGCGGTTTTATAAGCAACCATGCTAACTTGGCTACGCCGGATAATTTAGGTTCCTCCCTGTTTAGGGCATAACCGGATATAGCCCGGTAAATAGATAGCTGCTCGCTCTCGGATGCCTCGTTTATAGCCTCTTGGAAACTTCTATAAAAAATAAAACTGTCTCTCATTTCATGATTGTTTTACTCGCTCGCCTTCGGTCATGGTCATTGCGTAGGCAATCGAGATTATACACCGTTATTTTCTCTCCCTGTCATATTCTTTGAAATCAATCCTTAGTTGATCCTTGTCCGGCATGAACCTTGGATTGGTGGTATAGAACCCCGCTATCCATCCGCTTACCGGGCAATGTCCTTTCCGGACGATACGGATATCCCCGTCCTCCCTCATCATCCCCACGTAACGGCAAACGTTAGGGCGCACTACATGCGTGTCCCGCTCCACCTCGAACATGGTTTTGGGTCTCTCGAAAAAAGAATCATAAACCATTTGCTTTTGATTGGCTTTTCCCGTAGATTTGCGGTGTGTTTCGGGGATTGCGGCTGCGGCCGCTTCCTTTTTTTTCGTCATGCCTCATCCCTCCATCAATTTGTTAATGTCCGACATGCGATAGTAGGCCTTATTCCCTAATTTGACTTTCTTTAGATATCCAGCCTTATCCCACCTCCAAAGAGTTGACAAGTCAACGTGTAATTTACCAGATGCTTCTTTTGGAGAAAGTAATCTTTCTTTTGCCGGTTGTGTAGATCTATTTCTTTGTTCCTCAACTAGCTCTAACATCCATTCTTTTAAATCAAGTGCGTTAATCGTGAATGATACATTTGCGCCACTCTCTAATATCTGCGTAATGTTCATATTTATTCTTTTTAGAACATTATGCGGCTTCACTTCGCCTTGCTGTCGGGTGGTGATTTACCGCTCCATCAAGCAGGGATGCAGCTTCATCCCCTTTGGATGTTGTAAAAGTATTGACATTGAAATTATGCTTATAAAAAATAAGGTTGATATAGATTGTTATCAATCCACATCAACCTATATCAACTAAAATGGGTGTTCTTGATTATAATAACATCACATCGGCAGACCTTCCGAGGCATTTATTGTCATTCTCGTTAAAGTAATTATTTATCCCTTGCCATGTACCAAGTAATTCGAATTCGGATATAAATTCAGCTTTTTTAGGGTATCGTGACAAATATCCATCCATCTTGGCCTTCTGAATAACAGACCCTACATCTGCGCCTCTTCTACCATCAATTAATTGATGCAATCTTTCCAGAAGGGCATCAGGGTCTTTATACTGTATTATTGCACGAAAAGATATGTTTTTCCCCTTTGAGCATTTGATATTGCGTGCGTTAATTGTTTCATTCACCCATTTAATGTATTCTTTAGCCAATCTATGTAAATTCCCGTCAAATATAGCCTCGTCAATGTTCTTACCCAATGTTGGGATGATAGTTGATAATGTGCGTGTGATGAGGCTTTCTTCTTGTTGTAGATGTTGCTCGTAAAATGTTTGGTCTAAAGAATCTATACCTTTCTTATCTCTAGTCTCTTGGCAATAATCATAGTCATCTTGGTTTATCGCTCTATAAATATTTTTGCATAAGGTTAAATATGAAGAAAAGACATCTTCTATGTGTTTGTTACCCGGAAGGATACGTATTCTTTGTTCGTTATCAAGTCTTGTATGGGAAGCAATATACGCAAGACTTCCCCAAGCCACCTTGGAGCATAGCTCTTCGTAATTCCCTTCTACTAAAACGGAGGCATGTTTATTTAACGATCCTTCGAACCAGCTTACACGGCCTTCTCGTCGCTCTTGCATCCGGAGAAAGTACGGTATAGAGTTATAACATCCTCCTAATACGTGTGTATCAAAGCTGTTGTTTATCTGGTATTCTTCCATTATCATCTCATCCTCTATTACACCAAACCCTATATTTTCCTTATACCATTTTAGCATGTCCGATTCTTTATGGAATTTGATTCCGTTTATTTCCGCAATCGGATAGTATTCGATATATTCCCTTTTCTCATTCATATTCTTGTTCATTTGAAATTATTCTATCATCTTGACAAGCTCCGTTTTTATCTCATCGTCTATCTCCCTGTACCTAACGAACGCTTTGCTACCTTCCTTGTGACCGGAAAGCGAGCCTACGAGGTTGGGGTCCTTCACTTTCTTATAGAGATTCCCGACGAACGTTCGCCTAGCCATGTGAGAGGACGCTATCTCATTGATGGGTCTCTTTACCTCATCACCGGAAATGGGATCTACCACGGTCACTAATCTTGTTATACCGCAGATCTTGAAGAAATCCTTTATATTGTCATTATATTTTTGGGATGATATAAAAGGGAAAATTCTGCCCTTTTTATCCTTGTCCCTGTATTTGTCGATCAGTAAAATCGCCCTGTCGTTTAACGGGACACGGACGATCATCGGGCGGTCTTCCCTTGTCTTGTGTGGAATGTACTCGATTGAACCATTGATGATATTCTCCGGCCTCATCTTTATCAAATCGGATACACGGCAACCGATCAGGCATTGGAAGATAAATATGTCACGTTGTATTTCCAAAGCGGGGAACTTGGACAGGTCAAAGTCAGCTATCTTATTGCGTTCCGCAAGCGTGAGATAATAGGGTGTACCATACTTTTCCGTCAGTTTCCCGTTATATTTGTCAAATGACTTATTGTCCGTGTAGCTGTTATCTACGCACCAGTTCAAGAAGGATCTAAGCCTCTTCATCGTTACGCATAAAGTGTTGTTCCCTCTTTGTTGGGGCTTGAACTTTTTCCTGTCCGCATTGATTTTAGCGAATGTCTTAGGGTATTCCTTGTATAGTGCGTACTCGTTTCGTAGGTAACTCTCTATGTCCTCCAACCTTTCAGCGTCTATTTTATCTATGTCTAATACGAATTTTTTATCGTATATCTCCCTTATGAATCTCTCATATCTGGTTAACGCCCTCTTTAGAACATTGTAATCCCTTATCCGAAGCGATGACAGGTCAACGCTTCTCTTCTCAATGAAAAGGTCGAATAAGCCGAAGAAACAGTCCGAAGGCTCCTTGTATTTGTCCGGATGCAGTCTCTCATCTATGAGACGTTCTAAGATCTCGCTGGTAATAACTTTGTCCTTGTTTGCCTTGTAGATAGAGATAATCAATCGCTTGCGATCGTCTACGGAGTTATTGAACGCTTCCTTATCTCCGCTGTAAATTGCTCTCGTCTTGATGTGGTCGGTCTTAGAATCCCAAATGTCCGGATTCACGGACAACTCACTGTTATGGTAAAGTTGTACGTCCCTGCCGTCGCTTAACCGGAAACGTATATTTACCTCCGTGTTCTTTCTTGTTGTTCGAATGATCGCTTTTACTGTAGCCATATCTTCTATTTACATTTGTTAAGGTTGTGCAAGGTCTACTCATTTGCACAACCGTTGCACAACAGAACCGCAATTTCATGCCATCGCATGAAATTTCTCGCAAGATAATTATTTTATAAATATCTGATAGACATTTGAATATAATATTACTTAATTATATGCGGTTTTATTAAAACCATTCCCGGCGAGACTACTTTTATTTCCTCTCTTTTTTATCAAACTTGGTCAAAACAAGTAAGTTGATCTCCTTATTGTTAAACGTTTTTTTGTCTCTTGTATAAAGAGAGAGTAAATAAAATAAGCGTTTTCTTACTGCAGGTTGTTTCTTGTGGTGAGAATATTGTTTATATTTGCGCAAGGTAATCACTAAAAGATGAAACAACAGATAATTAATAAGCTAAGAGGCTTTTTCTCTTTGCAACCAATAGAGAAAGCATGGGTGTTTGGTTCCTGTTCACGTGGAGAGGAGACGAAGGATAGCGATATTGATATTCTGGTTCGTTTTGACTCCCACGCTCGTATTACATTATTCAAGTATGCGGGTATGGTGGAAGCTCTAAGCCAATTGTTGCATCGTAAGGTTGATTTGGTGGAGGAAGGACAATTGAAGGATTTTGCCGTTTCTTCTGTAGATCGGGATAAAATATTGGTATATGAGAGAGAAGCCTAAAGACAATACACGTCTACGGCATATGCTGGAGGCGATAAATAATGTCATTGAGTTCACGACAGATGTGACTTTTGAGGAGTATTCCAGGAACAAGATATTGCGTTTTGCGGTCATCAAGAATTTGGAGATTATAGGGGAGGCGGCTTATTTGATTACAAAGGAATTTCGGGAGGAACATCAAGAGATCGCATGGAATGAGGTCATAGGCATGCGCCATGTGTTAGTGCATGGGTATTATCAGATTCGGGATGAGATAGTGTGGGGAACCATTCAAACAGATCTATTTCCGCTTAAGGATAAGATAGAACGGTTGATCTGTAAATAAGCTCAATGTATTATTTTAATAAGATGATCATGACCGATCCCGCTACCATGATAACGGAGCCAATCAATTTCTTCGTTATATTTTCCTCTTTGAATATACGGTATCCTAAGAAGATTCTTACGATCGTAGAGAGTTGGAACAAGGCTAACGCATAACCTACCTCCATATGATCGAATACGTAATTGGTGGTGTATTGCATGGTGCCGATACAAAGGACCAAATAAAAGTAGGAGAAAAGATCCCGTATTTTGATTCGCTTGAATTCTTTGACAAGATGGACCTCTGCGATACCCCATAGGTTTGGGATCTCCCCTAATAAGAAGATACCGACAATAATACCTACTACGGATTTGTAGGAATTGATGGGGCCCAGTACCGATAGATCCCCGCATTGTAAAGCTTTTACTAAGAATCCATTCCCGGTAGCTCCCACGATTCCGGCTAGAATACAATATTTCCAGAATTCGAAAGGCAACTCAAGCCAGCGAACTTGGATCGCCGGGATGATACAGAATACGCTCAATAGTAGGAATGTCAAGAAGTTGATTAATAAAGGGTAGTTATACCGATTGGTTAATTGCTTTTGGAAAACATTACCAAGCGGATTCGATAATACCCTTAATATGATCGCAACAGAGGTGAGTATCATTTAATAGGCTTTAAACGTCACCCATTCGCCATTGTATTGACATTCAAAAGTTCGGCCGCTTATCCATATGTCCTTCAAGACCGTCTGGCCGTCTTCATAGTCCATATAAAGTATATCGGTATAGTAATTGTCCCAGTCCCAGTAGAATGGAATTTCCTCTCGATCTATGCGTCCGCTTGGGTAATGGTAAATTCTTGTATCCCATCCTTTCCCATCCGGATTAAATGTAAGTTGCTGCTCACAATCCAAGCCGTCTACGACAAACCAATCTGTCCATACATAATTACATAAATCATAGGTGATTTCCTCATACGGATCATAATACGGATCCTCCTCGCAACTACTGAACCCGCATAAGACGGCGATCAATAAGAATATGTTTATTAAATATCTTTTAGCCATAACTCTATACCTTTAAATACGATTCGGAGGTAAAGATACAAATTTAAGGAAAGGATATTTCTTTTTTTTATATCTTTAGCGCAAAATTTTCAGATATATGCAAAAAACATTACGCATTAAGAACGATATTCATGAGCTTTCCATGATGAATGAGTTCTTGGAAGAAGCTGGAGAAGAATTGGGATTAAGCACCGCTTTCATGATGAGCCTGAATCTGGTGATGGAAGAAGCTGTCTCAAATATAATTTTTTATGCGTATAAGGGAGATGTTGAGGATGCCGTAGACATTTCGTTGGTCAGGGAAGGTGGGGAATTGATCGTGACTTTGATAGATCATGGGATTGCTTTCGATCCGACTTTAAGAAAAGACCCTGATATTACTTTATCTGCCGAAGACCGTCCAATCGGAGGGTTGGGTATTTTCTTGATCAAGAAGATTATGGATGAGGTCTCTTATCAGAGAGTAGATGAGCGGAATGTCTTTATCATGAAGAAAAAAATAACCGAATAAAATATAAAGATATGGAAGTAGTTATTGACCAAAAAGGTGAAGAGACTGTAATTAAGATCAAAGGAAGATTGGATACGAATACGGCTCGCGAATGCGAGGAAAAGGTTTTGCCGGTATGGGAGAATCCGGGAGTAAAAGTATGTGTCGATTGTTCTGATTTGGAATATGTGAGTAGTGCGGGCCTCCGATTGTTTTTAATATTACAAAAAATGACGACTGCCAAGAAAGGGTCTTTACGTTTGATCGGTATGCGGAATGTGGTTCGTGAGACCTTTAGTTTGACGGGATTTAACGCTCTCTTCAAGATAGAAGACGCAAAATAAGTGTGAAGGTTAGGAAAAAGGTAGCCGGTGTGTCAAATTTGGCACACCGGCTTTGTATTAATCTTTTAGATCTTTGTCGATGGGGCTATCCCATTTGCCACCGTTTAATATATCAAGGGTGAAGGTATCGTCTGATTCCTTCGGGGTGTAGAGAATCCCAGTATAACGAATAATGTGATTTATGAGAGGCAGGATGTCATTAACCTCTCTTTCCCGGGTTACTTCATTTATCTGATTTTTGGCCGAGAGGTGTGCTTTGAGCATGAATTCCGGAGTCGGGATAAACGTGAAGAAGGAATGGGAGAAATTTGTTTTCCCGATATCAGAGTCGTTAAAAGTGTCGGTTTGTGTATAAGGCGTGTTTTGAGAAATGCCATTCCCGGTGGTTAAGTCAATCTTGTTTTGATAATTGGAGACATTTATCGTGAAGCTTTTTAGGGCTTTAGGTACGGCATCGGCGGATATGAACTCTATTTTGCCGACGATTCTTTGTAAGGTGATATCTTTAATGATTCTTTCTCCCGCTTGTACTTCTTGGGTGAGAAAAAGATGAAACGTATCTGATACTTTACTGAATAGTGCGGTTTGTCCGGACACGGAGATATTCTTGTCTGAGTGGGCTAGGAAACAAATATGATAGTTGCCGGAGGGCAGTGAATCATAAATGATCGTGAAATCCGGATCTTGAGGCGTGAATTGCTTATGTTTTACCAGAATGTCCGGTTTTCCGCTTTTGGTATACGATATAATCGATCCGGTTGTATAAATTATCTGGATCGATATCCGGTGTAGAAGGATCTTCCTCGGCATCGGGATTTTGGGGAATAGGCTCAGGGATATTCAGCTCGGGAATACTCTTGGTTACGGGGAAGGGTAATACTTCCTTTTGTAAATCGATCGTAAACTGTATGGGGGATAATTCCTCTTGTAGGTCGGGGTTAGGTACTTCCTTTTCCGTTCCATTACAACAACAAAAACAAAGCAGACAGGCGATAGCCACTAATTCATTTTTCTTCATAGTTGATATTTTTGGTAAATGTTTGACGCAAAGGAACGATATATTTTGTGAATTAAAAAATATTAAGCTGTTAAATTGGCGTATGCAGGGTTATTTTTCATAGCTTTGTGAATCAACAATGTAATTACCTTAGTTTAATAAAACGGAATAATACCATGAAACGAAAAATCAGAATGGGAATGGTCGGTGGAGGACAAGGCTCGTTTATCGGGGCCGTTCATCGTATCGCCGCTAATTTAGACGGACAGATCGAGTTGGTCTGTGGATGCTTCAGTTCTCGCCCGGAGAATTCATTGGCTACCGGACAATCTTTATTTTTACCGGATAATCGTATTTACGCATCTTATCAGGAAATGATAGAGAAAGAGGCCACCCTGCCTGAAGGCGAACGGATGGATTTTGTGTCTATTGTTACCCCGAATCATGTGCATTTCGGTCCGGCCATGATGGCGTTGGAACATGGTTTCCATGTCGTACTGGATAAACCGATGACATATACCTTGGATGAGGCGAAGCAATTACGAGACAAAGTGAAGGAAACCGGAAAATTGTTTATGCTGACTCATACTTATACCGCTTACCCGATGGTGAAGGAAGCTCGGGAAAGGGTGCGTAAGGGTGATTTAGGTAAGATACGCCGTATTTATGTGGAATATCCTCAAGGTTGGCTGTATAATGACTGCGCTGATGTTAATAAGCAGGCGGCTTGGCGGGTGGATCCCAATCGGTCGGGGAAGGCTGGTTGCATGGGGGATATCGGGACGCATGCGTTTAATCTGGCGGAATATATAACTGGGCTGAAGGCCGTGGAATTATGCGGTGAATTGAATACCTTCGTGCCGGATCGTCTTTTGGATGATGATGGGGCGGCATTGATCCGTTATGAGGGAGGCGCGAAAGGGGTGCTGACCGCTAGCCAGATCGCCGTAGGTGTAGAGAATGGCTTGAATATTCGTGTGTATGGAGAGAAAGGTGGGTTGGAATGGCGTCAAGAAGAACCGAATACGATGGTTATGCGTTGGCCGGATCGTCCGGCGGAGATCGTCCGTACTTCCAATGGATATATGTCGGGTATCGCCGCTCATAATTCCCGTACGCCGGGTGGGCATCCGGAAGGTTATATAGAGGCGTTCGCTAATTTGTATCGGAATTTCGCCTTGGCTTTGCAATCGATTCTGGCGGGAGAGGAACCGGCTCCTGAGACATTGGATTTCCCTTCCGCAGAGGATGGTGTCCGTGGCATGCGGTTTATCGAGACGATTGTAGCTACCGGATCGACAGAGAATAAATGGATAAAAATAATCGACTAAAAATAATACTATTATGGCACGTCCAGTAACATTGTATACCCTCCAGTGGGGAGATTTATCACTGGAAACAGTTTGTCAAAAAGCGAAAGAATTCGGATACGACGGTATAGAATTAGGGCTTCCCGATCATGTGGATGTCCGACGTACGGATACGGCTTATTATCAAGGAATCAAGGATCTGTTAAAGAAATATGACTTACGGCTTTATGCGATCTCTACCCATCTGGTTGGACAAGCTGTATGCGATAATATCGATGAGCGCCATAAGGCGATCTTGCCGGATTACATTTGGGGAGATGGCGATCCGGAAGGGGTTCACCAACGGGCTACCGAGGAGATGATCCGGACCGCCCATGCGGCAAAGATGTTGGGAGTCGATACGGTTGTAGGTTTTACGGGTAGTTCTATTTGGCATTATTTGTATTCTTTCCCTCCGGTAACGGACGCTATGATACAAAAGGGGTATGATGATTTCGCCCGTCGCTTTACGCCCATCTTGGATGAGTTTCAGAAACTGGGTGTACATTTTGCGTTGGAGGTACATCCTACAGAGATCGCGTTCGATACTTTTTCTGCACGCAGGGCATTGGAGGCGGTAAATAACCATCCTGCTTTCGGTTTTAACTATGATCCGAGTCATCTAGGATATCAAGGGGTGGACTATGTGGATTTCATCTATCAGTTTCCGGAGCGTATCTTCCATGTGCATATGAAGGACGTATATTGGAGTGATACCCCTAAGCAGGTGGGTATATTCGGCGGTCATGTTACTTTCGGCGATCCCCGTCGATATTGGAATTTCCGTAGCTTAGGACGAGGAAAGATTAATTTTGAGGAGATTATCCGTGCTTTGAATTCAATTGGCTATCAAGGTCCGCTTTCCGTGGAATGGGAAGATAGCGCTATGGATCGGGAACATGGGGCACGGGAATCTTGCGAATTGGTGAAGAGAGTGGATTTCCAACCTTCCGCCCATGCGTTCGACGCTTGTTTCGGAAAGGAATAAATAATTATTAATTACAAAAAACACGAGATTTGATGAGTGTGAGAAAGTGGATGTTTGCCGGGGCCTTGTTATTGGCCGCCGGCTTGAGTTCTTTGGGATTTGCCCAAAAACCGGGGTTGAAGTTTAATCCGGATAAGAAGTTTAAGATTGTACAGTTTACGGACTTGCATGTGAAATGGCAAGACCCTCGTTCGGACATCGCTTTTGAGCGTATGAACCAAGTGTTGGATGACGAGAAACCGGACTTGGTGATTTTTACGGGAGATATTATCTATAGCAAGCCTGCGTTGGAAAATATGCGGAATGTATTGAAGACAGTCTCCGACCGTAAAATACCATTCTCCATTGTTTTCGGAAATCATGATAATGAGCAGGGGGCGACAAAAGAGGAGTTGCTGAAAGTAGCCGAAAGCCTACCGTATAGTTTAACGGCGGATGAGGTTCCCGAAATCTCAGGCGTGGGTAATTACGCCTTGACCGTACGTTCCTCCGACGGGAAGAAGGATGCTTTCGTCTTGTATTGCATCGATTCGAATACCTATTCAACTATCAAGGGGGTAAAAGGATACGATTATATTAAGCGTGACCAGATCGATTGGTATTGTAAGAAAAGCGCAGAGTTTACCCGGAATAACGGGGGAGAGCCGGTTCCTTCTTTGGCTTTCTTCCATATCGCATTGCCGGAGTTTAATCAAGCGGCTTCCGATGAGAATGCCCAACTCTATGGCATACGTAGGGAAAAGGCATGCGCTCCGGCCTTGAATTCCGGCTTATTTACGGCGATTAAGGAAAACGGGGACGTGATGGGCGTATTTGTCGGCCATGATCATGACGATGATTATGCGGTTTGCTGGTATGACGTATTATTGGCTTACGGTCGTTTTACGGGTGGTCCGACGGAATACATCCATATACCAAATGGAGCACGTGTGATCGAGTTGAACGAGGGAGCCCGTACCTTCAAGACTTGGATTCGTACGAAAGCCGGTGTAGAGCAGCTTACTACCTATCCGGATTCATTCGTGAAAGAGTGAGGATCTATATCATTCTGAAAATGATATAAAAACTGTATTCCTTATTGTTAAAGCTCTAAATTATATCTAACTTTGCGGTTGGTTGAAAAGTAAAAACTAGAGTATGAAGAAAATTAGAGCCGCCATCGTAGGTTATGGCAACATCGGGAAATATGTGTTAGAGGCCCTTGAAGCTGCCCCGGATTTTGAGGTAGCAGGTATTATTCGTCGTAATCCGAATGATATTCCGGACGAGTTGAAGGCATACACGGTTACTGATAGCATCACCAAGTTAGATAAGGTTGACGTAGCGGTTTTGGCTACTCCTACACGCAGCGTGGAAGAGCATGCGAAAGAGATTCTGGCATTAGGCATCAATACGGTCGATAGTTTCGATATCCACGGAGGTATCGTGGATTTACGTCGTTCTTTGGACGCTGTAGCGAAGGCTCATAATACAGTAGCTGTAATTTCTGCTGGTTGGGATCCGGGAAGCGACTCAGTGGTACGTGCTTTGTTAGAAGCGATGGTGCCGAAAGGTATTACTTATACGAACTTCGGTCCGGGAATGAGTATGGGGCATACGGTTGCCGTGAAGGCTATCGAAGGCGTGAAAGCGGCTTTAAGTATGACGATTCCTTTGGGAACAGGTGTACACCGTCGTATGGTTTATATCGAGGTAGAAGACGGATACGATTTCAAGCAAGTGTCTGCCGCTATCAAGGCGGATGATTATTTCGCTCATGATGAGACTCATGTAATGCAGGTTGAATGTGTCGATAATTTGTTGGACATGGGACATGGTGTGAACTTGGTTCGTAAAGGTGTATCGGGCAAGACTCAGAACCAGTTGATCGAATTCGATATGAAGATCAATAACCCTGCCTTGACCGCTCAAATCTTGGTTTCTGTCGCTCGTGCGAGCTTGAAGCAACAACCGGGCGCATATACGATGATCGAATTGCCGATAATCGATATGCTGTACGGCGAGAGAGAGAACTTAATTAGAAGACTCGTTTAATATAAGTTGATGGTTGACAGCAGGCAATTGACAGTTCGGGAAATCCTGACTTGTGATTGTCGACTGTCAATTGTCAATTGCCAACTGAAATAATTATGCTTGATTTTATTACATGGACTGCCGATCCCGCTATCTTTACCATCGGTTCCCGGGAGATTCGTTGGTATGGATTGGCTTTCGCGATTGGTTTCGCTATTGGCTATATGATTGTAGAGCGGATGTGGAAAAAAGAGGGACTGCCGCCCGCATGGATCGATTCCCTTTTGATTTATACGATGCTCGGTACGGTGATTGGTGCCCGTTTGGGGCATTGTTTGTTTTATGCGCCGGAATATTATTTAGCCAACCCGATTGAGATTTTCAAGATTTGGGAGGGAGGTTTGGCTAGCCATGGTGGTACGTTAGGTATAATTATCGCCATTTATTTCTACTCGAAGCGAGTAAGCCATAAAAGTATGTTATGGGCTTTCGATAAGTTGGTGGTTCCGACAGGATTGGTAGCTGCTATGATTCGTCTGGGAAACCTGATGAATCATGAGATTTACGGTCATTCCACTGATTTGCCTTGGGGATTTCGTTTTATCGATAATTTACACGCATGGAGAATGGGGGCGGAGCCTATTTTTACCGCTCCGAGCCATCCGACGCAATTGTATGAGGCCGCTTGTTATCTGGTGACGTTCGCTATCTGTATGTGGCTATATTTCAAGAAAGAGGCTTGGAAAAAGCAAGGACTTATCTTCGGCGTATTTATGATATGCGTATTCGGGTCTCGTTTCTTCATAGAATTCGTGAAAAATGACCAAGAGCCTTTCGAGGCTGGAATGATGTTGAATATGGGGCAATGGCTAAGTATCCCGTTTGTTTTGGCAGGGTGCTGGTTTGTCTGGAGAGCACTAAGAAATGGAAAATTAAAGATTGAAAATTGAAGATTAGAGAGCACACGCTTCGTGATTATCAATTTTCAATTATCAATTATCAATTAAAAAAGATGTACAAGTTAAAAGAAATTGCGGATAAAGTTTATTATGTAGGAGTTAATGACCGTCAAAAGGCCCTCTTCGAGAATATGTGGCCGTTGCCATACGGCGTTTCCTATAACTCGTACTTGATCGTAGACGAGAAAACCGTATTGATAGATACGGTCGATGTTTGTTACTCTGATATTTTCTTGAAAAAAGTAGCGGATGCCTTGGACGGACGTTCTTTGGATTATCTCGTGGTAAATCATATGGAGCCGGATCATGCGGGAAGTATCCGTTTGTTGCGTCAGCAATATCCGGACGTACAGATTGTCGGAAACAATAAGACTTTCGGAATGCTGGAAGGATATCATGGCATCAAGGAAGGCTTGTTTGAGGTGAAAGAGGGTGATACCTTGAATACGGGTCGTCATGAGCTTGTATTTTATATGGCTCCGATGGTGCATTGGCCGGAAGTGATGGTTACTTATGACGTTACGGATAAAATCGTATTCTCCGCGGATGCGTTCGGTACGTATGGCACATTGGATGGTGGTGTGATCGATACGGAGATGAACGTGGAGCATTATTGGGAAGAGATGATTCGCTATTACTCCAACATTGTCGGAAAATATGGAAGTCCAGTACAAAGGGCATTACAGAAGCTTTCGGGCTTGGATATCCAGACGATTTGCTCTACCCATGGACCTGTTTGGCGTGAATATGCGTCGAAAGCGATCGATATCTATGACCGTATGAGCCGCTACGAAGGTGAGGAAGGCGTGGTTATTATTTATGGCAGCATGTATGGTAACACGGAGCAGATGGCTGAGGCGATCGCCGCTTCTTTGGCTGATAATGGCATTAAGAATATCGTGATGCATAATGTTAGCAAAAGCCCTTCTTCTTATATCTTGAAAGATGTGTTCAAATATAAGGGAGTTATCGTAGGTAGCCCGACTTATAGCAATCAATTGTTCCCGGAGGTGGAAGCTGTGTTGAGTAAGATCGAGTTGCGTGAGGTGAAAAATCGTATTTTCGGTTATTTCGGGTCTTTCACATGGGCTGGAGCCGCCGTGAAACGTTTGGCGGCTTTTGGCGAGAAGATGAAGTGGGAGACTGTCGGTACGCCGGTTGAGCAGAAGCAAGGTTTAAGCGCTACTAAATACGAGGAGTGTTTAGCTTTGGGCAAGGAAATGGCTGGGAAATTGAAAACAATTAACGACAAATCTAATTTATAAACAAGAAAGTTGATACAACTTTCAATTAAAAAACATAACGTTATGAGATTAATTATCGAACCTAATTACGAGCAACTCTCAAAATGGGCTGCCAATTATGTAGCAGCGAAGATCAAAGCCGCGAATCCAACCGCTGAAAAACCATTCGTACTGGGCTTGCCTACCGGATCTTCTCCGCTGGGTATGTACAAGAACCTGATTGAATTGAACAAGCAGGGTGTCGTATCGTTCCAGAACGTGATCACTTTCAATATGGATGAGTATGTCGGCCTTCCGAAAGATCATCCGGAAAGCTATCATTCTTTCATGTGGAATAATTTCTTCAGTCATATCGATATCAAACCGGAGAACGTAAATATCTTGAATGGTAACGCCGAGGATTTGGAGGCTGAGTGTGCGTCTTATGAGGCTCGCATGAAAGCGGTCGGTGGCGTAGACCTGTTCTTGGGTGGTATCGGTCCTGATGGCCATATCGCGTTCAATGAGCCGGGTTCATCTTTGAGTTCTCGTACTCGTATCAAGACGTTAACTACAGATACGATTATCGCTAACTCCCGTTTCTTTGATAATGACGTGAATAAAGTTCCGAAGACTTCTGTAACGGTTGGTGTAGGTACGGTTCTTGACGCTAAGGAGGTATTGATCATGGTAAATGGTCATAACAAGGCTCGTGCGTTGCAACAAGCCGTTGAGGGTGCCGTGAACCAAATGTGGACAATTACCGCCTTGCAGTTGCATCCGAAGGGAATCATTGTTTGCGATGAGGCGGCTTGCGCGGATCTTAAGGTAGGTACTTATAACTATTTCAAGGATATCGAGAAGGATCATCTTTGTCCTTGTTCATTGCTAAAATAAACGAATCTCAGATAGGGCTTTCTTTGAATGCCCATCATAAGGAGTTAAGAATGCCCATTGTAAGGAGTTTACGATGGGCATTCTTATAACCTTACGATGGGCATCGTTGTTTTAGGGCAATTGGTGGCTGCCGGCTGGCTTCCTCATAGAAGATATACTTCATTGGTTAGAGGAGATATACTTTTCCTGTCAGAGGATATATACTTCATTGGCAAAGTCAGTACTACTTACTTTTTTGCGTTCTTGACGTAACGATCCAGCCATAGGTCACATTCATACAATAGATGTAATATGTTCTCTTTGGCGGCATAGCCATGACTCTCATAGGGCAATACGACATAACGTGCGATCGCCCCGTGGCCTTTTAGGGCACTGAACAGGCGCTCGGATTGGATCGGAAAGGTTCCGGAGTTGTTATCCATCTCACCATGTATGATTAATAAAGCTCCATGTAGTTTATCGGCAGACATGAATGGCGACATGGCATTATATATTTCCGGTACTTCCCAATAAGTACGGGTCTCTGTTTGGAAGCCGAACGGGGTAAGCGTACGGTTGTAAGCCCCGCTACGTGCGATGCCGGCTTTGAACAGTTTGGTATGTGTTAATAGATTCGCTGTCATGAAAGCTCCATAGGAATGTCCTCCTACGGCTACACGATTCGGATCACCTACACCCATCTCGGAAATAACTTTTACGGCCGCCTCGGCGTTCATTGTCAATTGCTCAATGAAATCATCGTTCGGCTCCGCTCCCTCACTGGTACTAACGATCGGCATCTCGACATTTTCCATTATACAGAATCCACGTAAAACCCAATAGACGGGAGAACCATAGTTGATATTCGTAAACATGTATTGAGAACCTCGTACCTGAGAAGCCTCGGCCTTGCTTTTATATTCTCTCGGATAGGCCCACATTAAGACAGGTAATGGACCGTCCTTCGCTTTATCATATCCGGCAGGGAGGTATACGGTCGCTGTTAGATCCAAACCATCCGCACGTTTATACTTGATCTTTTGTTTGCTAACGTTTGCCATGGCCGGATATGGATTGGCGAAATGAGTCAATTGAGCGAATTTTTTCTTTTTCAAGTCACGAGAGCAGAGATTCGCTGGTTCTGTAATGGATTGACGTGAAGTGATCAATTGAAGCTTTTCCGGATTCGCTACCTTTAGGATGGTCTCATAATATCCGTCCTCGCAGCGCCAAAGTTCCGTGTTCTTTTTTGTTTTCAAATTGTAACGGCTAAGGTAAGGCATATCCCCTTTAGGAGAGGCACCTTGGGCAAGCATCAATAACTCATTGTGGGCTTTATTGATATAAACGATATATTTACCATACGCATTTTTAACCGTAAGTGGATTTCCCGGATTGTTGTAATTATCGTCGGTGGATACATCGAATAATAGAACCGGAGACTCAGAAGAGCAAGGCTTAAAAGTAAATGTCCTGTTTTTTCGAGTCTCCCGGGAAGTCTCGATCAATAAAGCGAAAGCATCGTCATTCCACAGGATGTTGCGGAAACGTTTCTCTGTCTTTGCGACTTCCTGTTTCTCGCTGTTGAACGGATAGCTTATTTGGTAGATAATATCCATGAAATCGGTCTTGTTTTGCTTAGGATCTCCTTTATCTTGCGCTTCCGCCCAGTAAACGGTAGCCGGTTGATCCGATCTCCATCCGAATTGGCGGGGATAAGGCGAGGTCGTGTCATATCCCATCGGAATATTGACGGTTGGATTATCCGCTAACGTATAAATGGAATTGCCTTGTAAGTCTATGACCTCGAACTTTTGTGGGAAGTTATATACCGGTACTTGATAGGAATACGGACGATGAACTGTCGCGATAAGTAGCAAAGATTTATCCGGGGATAATGAAAGTGTACTGCCGTAGATTGCCGGTTTTCCGATCTCGTACACAATGCCCTCTTTTATACGTACCAATTGGGAGGTGAAGTAATAGTCGAATAATTGCTCGTCGTACGGATTTTTGAGTAAGTCTTGATAGGTACGGGCGGGCATCACCTTTCCTGTACTTTCTTGAATGATGGGACCGGATGGGACTGTGGGTTTCTCCGGTGCCTTCCCCCTGTTTTCCGGAACCATAAGCGTAATAAACTCATTGTCGCTAATCCATAAGATCTCCGCTCCATTTGTCGCGTTGATTTTGCGGGTACTTACTTTCTGTGCTACGGGCTGTTTCGGGGTACAGATATAAAGGTATACGCCATCCGCTTCTTCCACGAATAGAGCTACCTTATTGGATGAAGGAGAGAATGAGGCTTCTGTGATTACCGCGTTGTCAGGAATTCCTTCTATCTTGATTTCTTCTTGAGTAGCGATGTTCATTAAACTGGCACCCGTATATTCGGCTTGCCGGCTCGTATTGAATGTTTCGGGACTGATACGCATTCCCGCTAATTTAAGCTCCGGTTGCGCAAGCTTGGCGATAGACCGGTACGGGGAACGCTCTAACTGGAGTGCCCACTGATTGTTATCACTAATTCGGATGATAGGAGAAAGCTTGGCCAAGGCCACTTCTTCTATTACGGCTGGAGGCCTTTGGTAATTGGTCTCTTGTGCCATTCCCGGGCTGGCTAGAGCCAAGGATAGTAAGGTGGAGAATAGATAGTTTGTTTTCATGGATTTAATCACTTGAATTTATTTTAATGATTTGGAATAACTTCTTTTAGATCTTAAAAAATCCCCGCCTAAACCGGTTAGGGGTATAGACGGGGATTTTTTGATATAATTAGTAAGAAATAGAGTGATTATCTATTTTGAGTCATAAGACTGTTTGCGTTCATTTCGTCATCTGGAATCTTGAATTGCCATTCAGGAGAACCTGCGTCTACGTGCATCTTTATTGAGATACCCTTATCGTGATTAGTGTTATTTCTATCCAACGGTAAGTTTAAACGTTTTAAATCTGTGAATCGGAATCCTTCTCCCCACAACTCAATACGACGTTGAATCATGATCTCTTCTGCTAATTCGACTGCTGTTTTGCTCGTTTCTTTGTATTCAGGATCACGAGTCAAGGCAAATGCCGTCAACGTTTTTTGCGCTTCTTGAAGTTGATTGTTACGAGCTAATGCCTCTGCTTTCATTAAGTATAGCTCAGCTAAGCGCATGAAAGGAAAGTCTCCAACCGCATTAGAAGAAGATTTGGCAGTGAATTTACGATTCTGATACGGGAAACGTTTGAAATTGCTAGCCGGAACTTCCGCTTTACCTGTTGGATCCCACCATTGCTTGCGGATATCTGTATTTGATATTTTATCATACAAAGCCGAGTTTACACATCTGGGGACGGCACGTATTGCAGACGCGTTGAAATTCCAAGACATATATGCATAATAAGAATAAAAATAGATTGTTTGGTCATCCTGCGTATTGGCTGCCCATATAGCCTCCTTATTCTCTGTCAGCATGGATGCGAATCCTCCCATTAATTCTTCTTTACCATTCATCAACTTATGGCCTTCTTTCTCAGCGGTCTGTATTGCCAAATCCGCGTATTTTGCGGCTTCTGCATAATTTTGCTGCGCTAGTAAAACACGAGCCTTTAAGCCATAAGCCACTTTCAAAGAAAAGTGAGTAACTTCTTTTGCCTCGTAGTTCTTCAATAACTCAATAGCGGCATCTAGATCTTCGTTAATATATTGATAGCATTCCTCTACTGTATTACGAGCGATTTCTCCTGTTTCCGGAGTCTTACGATAAGGTATGCCCAATTGTGTATTGCCACCTCCTGCTTTATAACGTTCTGCGTAGAGCTGTACTAGTTGAAAATGACCAAACGCACGGAAGCAAAGTGCCTCCCCTTTTACACCGGAGTATAAATTCTCATCCGTACGATCCACCGCATCTACATTATTAAGAAGTAAGTTACTGTTCAATATTAATTTGTAATAGAAGAAGAAGCCAAACTTAGTCAATGTCGATTTTGAATCTCGATGATCTACCCATTGAAGAGTTTTTAAAAACCAAGTGTTACCGGCAGTTGGGTGTACCAAATCTTCTCCTAATACATCTCGATCGATGTCCCAAGAAGGTTCGCCACCACAACCTTGTGAAGATAAGTATTGCTTAACCATGGCTCGATGTGTTCCGTTTAAAGCAATGTATAGGTTTTCCAAAGATGAAGCGACTGTTGTTTCGCCAATCTGGTCGGTTGGATTTGTTTCCATGAATGTATCGGAACAAGCTGTCAGGCCTGCAACACATAAGGCTAGAATTGTATATTTGAATCTTTTCATTGTAATCAATGTTTAATATAATGATGAATTAAAATGTGAAATTCAGTCCGAATGTAAATGAACGAGCTGGGATATGAGCATTGTTCGTGATACCGCTGAACTGTTGTTGTGGATCCATACCTTTCATGGAAGTAAGCAGGAATAAATTCTCGCCACTTAATGATACACGTGCGTTCTTTATAGCGAACTTAGAAAGGAAGGCCTTTGGTAACGTATATGCGAAAGTTAAAGATTTCATGCTTAGATAATCAGAACTCATCAACCAACGGTCTGACTGTGCATTGAAATTAGCGGACTCACTGCCGTCTAGACGAGGAACATTCGTTATATCTCCCGGTTTTTGCCAACGATCGTAGATATCTGTATGCATAGCCGCTCCATATTTGTTTACACTCATAAGAGATAAATAGCTAGAGTTATAAACCTTTCCTCCTAATGCGTAAGAGAATACGGCGGATAACTCAAAATCTTTGAATTTTACGCTTGTATTGAAACCTCCATATACTTTAGGAATTGCACTACCTGCATAATGGTATTTTGCTTTTTCTTGGTTCGTTGTCACTTTCTCTCCGTTTACGGTACGACAATCTGTGTCATCCCAGATTTGTGCCACGTTTCCGTTCTCATCTACAGTATCGTCGAAACGATAAAGAGCAGCTCCATCTTGAGGGTCTACACCTACATATTCCTTTAACCAGAATTCGTAGATAGACTTGCCTACCATGATTTTCTTTGTTCCGTCAATAATTTCTTTTTGTGGTAAACTCTTCACCTTGTTCTTAATGAATGTGGCGTTTACACCGAAGTTCCATGTCCAATCCGCATTTTTTAAGATACGGTAATCCAAGGAGATTTCTACACCACTATTATTTACTTTACCAATGTTTTTCCAGATAGATGCGGTTCCTTTATAGTCTACCGCTCCAGAAGAAAGAGGTAGAGGCACGTTGAACAACAGGTCTTTGGATTGTTTGTTGAAATACTCAACGCTACCTGTCAAACGATCGAACAGTCCAAATTCGATTGCCACGTCAGAAGAAACCTGAGTCTCCCATTGCAAATCGATGTTTCCAAAAGAGTTGAATAACACACCTGCTTCCAATGCGTTATTGCGGTTCATGTCATATAAAGTCTGATATGGATAATAGTTTGTTAGTCCACTGGTTGTTAATACTTGGTCGTTACCGGTTTGTCCATAAGAACCTCTTAACTTCAAACTGTTGATCCAAGTCAACGACTCCATGAAGCTCTCTTGGTCTATACGCCAAGAGGCTCCGAAAGACCAGAAGTTACCCCAACGGTTATCTTTGTGGAAGCGTGAGCTACCATCACGGCGGTAGGAGGCTGATACATAATATTTATCCATGAAGTCATAGTTGATACGGGCAAAATAACCTTCTTTTTTGTATTCGTCCGTATAAGAGTAGGCAGAATTTATTGTTGTAAAGTTTCCCAGCTCCATCAGCCCATCCATAACTTGACCTTGTCTCATTGTGTAGTTATATTGGTATTTGTAAGCGAAACTTTCATGACCTAATAATACATCAAAGTTGTGATCTCCGAATTTCTTATTATAGTTTATCAATTGGTTGAAAGTTGTTGTTGTCCGGCGGGTATTTTCAAGGTTGAAACGTCCACTCGGAGAACCGTCACCTACTAATTTATTATCATAGCCGGAATTACGGTTGTTGGAAGTTTCCAAACCTCCGTTTAATGTAACTTTCAGCCCTTCGTACAAATTAAAATCCATATAAGCACGTGCGTTCATTACGTCACGTACAAACTCATCGTTGTTCCATAATGTCTCTGCTACTACGTGGCGGCCCGAATAAGCGGAACCTGCGCGTACACCATCATAGTCATATTGCTGCTGTCCTAGGTTATCCAAGATATAAGCACCTGTTTCCGGATCATGTTTGTGGATCGGGTAGATCGGGCCGATTGTACGAGCAAACATAAAATGGTTTGAATAACCTCCTGAATTATCTTTTGTGTTGGCTACTTGAGATTGAGAACGGCTGGCAGAAATGTTTAAACCTGTCTTAAACCATTTCACGGGATACACATTTACATTCGCACGGGCAGAGTAACGCTCGAAATCGGATTTGATCACATAACCGTTATCATTTAAATAGCCTAATGAAACATAAGTATCGCTTTTCTTTCCTTTGGTGGAATAAGACAAATTATATTCTCCACGATAGCCTGTACGTTCCATCGCGTCATTCCAGTCCATATCATCTCCCCATAACAATTGGGTAGCTGCAGGATTTAATTTTCCGTCCGTCCCCACGATTTGATCATTAGCAACCCCTCGGTATGGGTTATACATTAATTGGTTATAAATTTTGGCAGAAGCTTCTGTTGCCGCATCTGTTGCGGACATGCCATTTGCGGAGATATACTGGTTACGAAGCATCTCCCACTGCAAAGGGTAATAGTCCCATACACCTACACGGTTATATTCCTTGATTGCACGAGAAGAGATACCTTGAGAAGTACTGAATGTAACTTGAGTATCATCATTTTTTGCTTTTTTGGTTGTAATTAATACAACACCATTACCAGCGCTAGAACCATAAAGAGAAGTTGAGGCTGCATCTTTTAAGATAGACATTGATTCAATATCGTTCGGGTTGATATCAGCGATCTCTCCATTATAAATAGACCCGTCTACAACATAAAGAGGAGCGTTTGATGCATTAATTGAACCGAATCCTCTGATACGGATATTTGGGGAATCACCCGGACGTCCGCTACCAGTACCAACTTGTACACCAGATACGTTACCTTCCAAAGCTGCGGTTGCGTTTGTTAATGGACGCATATCAAGGTCTTTTGTTCCAACAACACCCGCGGAACCCGTGAAAGACGATTTCTTAGCGGTACCATAAGCTACAACAATGACATCGTCAAGTTCTTGGGCATCAGAGGATAGAACGACTCTCATGTTTGCTTGAGCGGTGGTTTCTAATGTCTTCAAGCCAACATAAGAAACAACTAACTTAGCGTTCTTGTCTGCTTCCAATTCGAATTTACCATCAAGATCCGTGATGGTACCAACAGTGGTTCCTTTTACTACGATGGATGCGCCGATAACAGGTTCTCCGTCGTCTTCATTGATCACTACACCCGTCACCTTCATTTGTTGGGCGACCATGCACTGTATTCCCAGAAAGAATGAGAGTAGTACAAGCGTTAATTTGTGCTTCATAGAATGAATTTGTTTGTTAATTAGACACACATTATTTTTTCAAGAGACCATAGTTTGCACAGAACTATGTTTAACAGCATAATTAACAGATAGATAGCTAAGACTAAAAACCCTCCTGCCAGCTATCATAATGCAACAAGATCCCCAGTACAACTAAATTGAATTTGACAATATCAATCAATATTATATTAGTTTTAGAATGTTTTATAACAGTTTGCTTTTTTATAATAAAAATTAGTATATTTGCGGCTGTGATTTTCAGGAGTCTTGGTGTGTACATTTTTTTGATAAGTATTTTAACTGTAGTTCTGTGCAGACTAAATGCCTTAATGGATGCTGAAAGGGAAGATGTCCATAAAGGATATCTTCCCTTAAACTTTGTGTGTATAATGAAAAAAATGAAGTATTAATTAACGTTTATAAACGGATAGGGTTACCATTATAGAAATCTAGAATCTTCGTACGGAAGATAAAATCATATTTGGCCTGTGCCTGTTCCGCTAGACTTTGCGCGTATTTTGTTTTAGCCTCATTAAATTCAAAGACAGTGCTTTTACCTGCGTTGTAACGCTCTTGGGCATAATTGAACGCTTCCTTGCTCGCCGTGACGGATTTGTCGGAAGCCGTATATTTCTCTTGGGAAGCCGTTGCGTTGTAGTACGCTTGCTGGATTTCCTTGTATAATGTTTTCTTTGTATTTTCCATCAGCAATTCCCGGTTGATAATGTTGATCCTTGCGGTACGAACGCTATTGCGTACTTGGAAGCGGTTGAAAAGTGGAATGCTCAATGAGAATCCGACGATCTTTTGCCCATTCTGCTTAAACTGCTCGCTAAAGGAACGAGTATCGGCAAATTCACCTCCGGAAGTAGAATGATAATATCCATTGCTGTAACTAGCCCCGAAATTTAACTTGGGGTAATAGCCCGCTTGCGCGACACGCAACATTTTCTTTTGGCTCTCTAGCAAATACTGTTGTTCCTTGATCTGAGGCTTGAACGTAACCGCATGATCGTAAATGTTTTCCGGAGGTAGGATACTGCTCATATTATCAGCCACAGCATCTTCAATTACAGGAGTCTGTATATCGAAATTCCGGTCGCTTCGCTCTAGTTCCAGACTTTGCGCAAGATCCAATAAAGCGAGGTTCACATTGTTTTGCGACTCGGTAAGCGTGACCTCATCTTTCGCTAATTGGGCCTTGATATCATACAGTTGGGAAAGAGGCACCTTTCCGGCGTTCACCATGGCCTCCGTTTTATTCACCTGCTCCTTGTCCAGTTCCACTTGCAGTCGCGCTATTTTCAGCAGCTCTTTATTATAAAGTACTTGCAGGTAGTAGGAAGCTATATTGATGGATAGGTCTTCTCTCGCCTTATTCAAGTTCTCGATAGACGCTTTTAGATCAAGTTTGCGGGCGGCGATATCGTTCGGTATTTTTAACCCGTCAAATAAAGGCATGTCCAGATTGATCCCCAATGTGGAATTGGCGGCGTTCTGGTCTACGATCACCCCGGATTTAGACGTGGAGCGTCCGAACTGGAAGCTCTGTCCAAGACTGCCGTTTAGGGCCGGGAGCCAACTGTATTTGCTGGTATGTAAGTCTACCTTTCGGCTTTCCTGTTCCTGCTCCTTTTGCTTTAAGTCGATATTATGCTCGATGGCATATTGGATGCACTCCTCCAGACTCCATTGCTTCACCGCATCCTGAGCGAAAACATAGTTTCCGGACAGGAGGGAAGCGATTGCCAGTATATATAAGTTTCTTCTCATCATACAATCTTTCTTTTATTTCTTATTCGGGTCAATAGCTGCGCCCCGGACTTTATCGGTCGCGGCCAGTCCTTCTTGAATCTCGATCTTGATACCGTCGGACAGACCTACCTTTACAGGATGCTTCTCGAAGACTTGCTCCGGTTGCTCTTGTTTAACTAACTGAACGAATGCGGAATCCCCTTGGAACTCGACCGTACTTTCCGGGATCGTAAGCACGTCTTCCGCACGTTTTAGCACGATCTCGGCGTTGGCGCTATATCCCGCACGGATGAAAGCATCTTCGGGGATCGTCACGGCTGCCTTGATCTCAAATTGAATGGCTCCGTTTTTCTCAACGCCTTTGGGTGATACATATTCCAGCAAGGCCTCGAACGAACGGCTTTCCATGGCTCCGATCGTAAGTTTGATAGGCATTCCCTCGTGAATGCGCCCGATCTCGGTCTCGTCTACGTTTCCTTTGAAGATCATGTCGTTCATATTGGCTACGGTAGCGATCGTCGTACCATCATTGAAATTATTCGCTTGAATAACCGAGTTACCTACTTTAACGGGGATGTCCAAGATCATACCGGTAATGGTACTACGGATTTGGGTCGTACTGGCTACGCTGGAGTTCTTGGCTATACCGTCGCGGATGATCTCCAAGGCACTTTGCGCGTTATCCTTTTCCTCCACGGCTTTCAGGTAGTTCGCTTTGGAAAGGTCGAAATCTTCTTGGGCGATAACACCTTGCTTAAATAATTGCGTATCCCGCTTATAAGTCTCTTCCACTTGCTTCAAAGAGATATTGGCGAGGTTCACGCGCGATTCGGCGCTGTTGAGCTGTACCATCTCGGGGATTACCTTGATAATGGCGATAATCTCTCCCGCTTGGACCATCTGCCCCGCTTCTTTCTTCAGCTCGGAGATGATACCGGAAATCTGCGGCTTGATCTCCACCTCGAAACGAGGCTCTACGTTTCCGGTAGCGACCGTCTTGGTTTCCACATCCCCTTTTTCAGGGGTTACGATCTCATAAACGGTGATGACCGGTTGCGCTTTCTTCCATAAGAAATAGAATGTACCGATTACCGCTGCTCCCACAAGTACTAATAAGATGATACGCAGGATCTTTTTTACAATGCGATTCTTCATGATTATATAGTTTTATTAATTGACAATTGTTGTTTATTCTTCTCGTATGGCATCTATCGCCTTGATCTGCATAGCTCGCCATGCGGGGATCAGCCCGGCCAGCAGACCGCTGAATAATAAGATCACCGTGGCCGCTACCGCGATCTGGATGCTTACCTCCGGATGCTCCATCATGGTTCCGTTGGAAGCCGGCTGGGCACTCATGATCTTATCTACCAGATCGAGCAGGAATACCCCGGCGCTTAACCCCAACAAACCCGCTAAGGCCGTAAGTAGCAGACTCTCGCTCATGATCTGCGAGATGATGTTCCAAGGTTTCGCTCCGATAGCCCTGCGTACGCCGATTTCCCGGGTACGCTCCTTGACTGTTACCATCATGATATTACTTACACCGATAATACCCGCCAATAACGTACCCATACCCACGAGCCAGATCAAGATATCGATACCGATAAATAGCATATTGAAAGTCTCGAACTGAGCCGCCAAGTTGATCACCGTCACGGCCTGCGGGTCGGTAGGAGAGATCTGGTTCTGGCTCTTTACGATATCCTTGATCTGTGTGATCACCGGATCGATCTTATAGCCGGGTTTGGCGCTCACGCACAAGAAGTGAATGATATCCCCTTGGTTCAGCGTCTGTTGCATGGTGCTGAAAGGGAGGAATACGCTTTCCTCGGCCCGTCCGCCGATATTGACGCTAGAGGCTCGTTGCTTCGTGACGCCTACCACTTGGTAGTAAATCCCGTTTACCCGGATATATTTCCCGCAGGGATCACTTCCCTTGAACAATACCTCGTTCACCTTGGTGCCGATCAAGCAAACCTTACGTTTCTCGATCTCATCGATCTCGTTTAGTAACCGTCCGTAATAAAGCTGCTGGGTCTCGATCTTGAAATAATCGGGCTGCACGCCTTTTACGTTATAAGTACCGCTTAATTGGCCGAAAACGATATTCTTGTCCGAGCGATTTCCCCAGATGATGGGGGAGACGGCCTCGATGTCCTTCACCTGTTTCCGGATGCTCTCCACGTCCCGGTTTCGCATGTCCCATTGACGCCCCTTGTTAAAGCCTTTGTACGACTCGCTGGTCCGGTCGGAGAAAAAGAAGGCGGAGTTCGTGGCGAATCCGTTGATATTCGAGAACATGGCGTTCTTCATCCCGTTTCCGGCTCCCAATAGAATCACCAACATCAAGATTCCCCAGAATACGCCGAAGCAGGTCAACAAGCTGCGTGTCTTGTTTCGGGTGATCGTCACCCATATCTCTACCCATCTGTCTATGTCAAACATGGTTCTTTTCTTTTTTATGATTATTCCGTTCTCATGGCTTCGATAGCCGTGACTTTCACCGCCTTGCGTGCCGGGAAATAACCCGCCAATACACCGGCCGCGATGATCAATACCGTAGCGGAGCTAGCTATCGCCAGATTGACGGTCGGGTTACGGAAGACCGTCGTGTCTTCTCCGATATTCCCACCGGATTGGGCTCCGGCTTGGGCCATTTCCATCGCGTGATTGATTAGCTCCGTGAGCCCGATCCCCATGATCATCCCGACATAGCCGAAAACGGCTGTTACGAGGATGGACTCGGCGATTACTAATGCCAAGATCGAGCCGGGTTTAGCTCCCAATGCCTTGCGTATGCCGAACTCCCGGGTCCGTTCCCGTACGGTGATCAGCATGATGTTGCTAACTCCCACGATTCCTGCCATCAACGTTCCGATACCGATAATCCAGATAAACAAGGTAATCCCGTTCATTATATTATTCCACATCAAGAACTCATTCGCCATGTTCCACATACCGATAGCGTTCTTGTCTGTCGGGTCGAATTGGTGGCGGCGTGCCATCCATTCCCGGAAACTTTCCTCGAAAGCCTCATTCTCCTCTTCGGTAGTCACCCCTTTCAAGGTAAACGTTAGCGATCCGAAACCGTATCCTTTATTATATAGCAATTGGGCTACGGAGAATGGGATGTAAGCGGGAGCGTTATTACTTTTGTCATCATCGTTGTACACGCCGACTACTTGATACATCATATTCCCGCATTTCACGTATTTACCCAGCGGCTTCTCGTCACGAAACAAGACCTCCGCCATACGGGGACTGATCACGATCACCTTTCTTCGGTCCCTCATGTCCTGCTCATTGATGAAGCGGCCGTTATGCGTCTCTACATTCACGTAATTGATCGGGGCATGATCCGGATATACGCCATTGGTTTGTCCCGTCACATATTCCTCGTTGTAAGTGATCGTGTCATTGTGGGAGATCGTAGCCGAGCAAAGATCCACCTCCTTGAAGTCTCTCTTCAAGGCGCCTAGGTCCTCTTCCTTGAAACTGATGCTGCGGTTGGATTGCATACCTTTCCAAGGCTTGGTGGTATAGCGTGTCCATACCTCGACCCGGTTGGTAGACATATTCCTGAAGTTGTACATGATGCCATTGCGCAACCCGTTTCCCGCCCCCAGTAACACGATCAACATGAAAATACCCCATGAGACCGAGAAGCCGGTCAAGAAGGTACGGAGCTTATTCTTTTTGATGGTGCTCCATATTTCCCTGAAATTATCAAAGTCAAACATGATTCTCTTCTTTTTCGATACGTTCAATCAACCCGTCCTTTACCCGGATAATCCGGTCTGTAGCCTCCGCTACGGAGGGTTCGTGGGTAACGATCACCATGGTCATCCCTTCTAGGTTTACCTTGCGTAGTAGTTCCATTACCTCCACGGTCGTTTTGCTATCCAACGCTCCGGTCGGCTCGTCGGCCAATATGACTTGGGGTTTCGCGATCAAGGCCCGGGCGATCGCTACCCGTTGCTTCTGTCCACCGGACATCTCATTCGGCATATGCTCCGCCCAATCCTTCAATCCCACCATGTCGAGATATTCCAGTGCCATGGCGTTTCTCTTCTTCCGGCTTACGCCTTGGTAATAGAGTGGGAGAGCTACGTTCTCCACTGCGTTCTTAAACGAGATTAAGTTAAATGATTGGAAGATGAAGCCGATCATACGGTTCCTCAGCTCGGCGGCACGGCTTTCGCTGAGATTCTGAATCAACTGCCCGTTTAATTGATAGGTGCCCGTGTCGTACGTATCTAATATCCCTAAGATATTCAATAAGGTTGACTTACCGGAACCGGACGCTCCCATAATAGATACCATCTCTCCCTTCTCTATATCTAGGTCGATACCTTTCAAAACGTGCAGGGGGGCTCCGTTGAAGTACGTTTTGTTTATTCCTCTCAGTTGAATCATCATATTATGTAGTTACTTTAATATATTAGACGTACAGTTTGCTAAATAAGTTACACTGTTGGTGAACACTTTTATCATTTGGTTACAAATATATGCTTTACTAAGATACCTTGTATCGCAAGGTACTTATAATTATGTAATATTAACAAAAGGTTTTGATCGAAAAGGTTTAGCTCTACCATCTATATCTATTAACTTGTACGTGCGGTAACTTTACGTGCCGGTACTATATGTATACATCTTCTACCATCCGTTGGACGATCATGCACCAATTGGTAGACGATCATCCAACAGTTGGTGCATGATCGTCCAACAACTGATAGATAATGAATCTCTCTGCTTCTTCCACTTAATAGATAAAGAAAAAAGCCCTAGGCTATCTTTATCTAAACCCTTACCTTTGCGGCGAAATTCAAATAGCAGAAAGATTTATGGTAACAATTGGTACGCCCAAATCGGCTACGGCAACTAAAGTCGTGCTTTGTGGCTCGGGCGAATTGGGGAAAGAGTTTGTAATAGAGTTGCAGCGTTATGGCGTGGAGGTAATCGCCTTGGATAAGTATCCGGACGCTCCGGCCATGCAGGTGGCGCATCGTTCCTATGTGGTCTCCATGCTGGATGGCGATGCCTTGCGGGAGATCATCGAGAAAGAGAAACCGGATTATATCGTGCCGGAGGTGGAAGCGATCGCTACCCGTACCTTGATGGAACTGGAGGAAGAGGGATACCATGTGATTCCTACCGCCCGTGCCACTTGGCTGACGATGAACCGTGAGGGAATCCGCCGCTTGGCGGCCGAGGAACTGGGCTTGCCTACCTCGCCGTATCGTTTCGCCGAGACCGAGGAGGAATTCAAAGAAGCGGTGAAGGTAATCGGTATGCCTTGCGTGGTGAAGCCGATCATGAGCTCGAGCGGACACGGACAGAGCGTGGTTCGTGAGGAAAAGGATATCGATCGTGCTTGGCAGTACGCCCAAGAAGGCGGACGTGCTGGAGCGGGTAAGGTGATCGTGGAAGGTTTCGTGGATTTCGACTATGAGATTACCCAGCTGACGGTTCGGCATATCGGAGGAACGTCTTACTTGGAACCCGTAGGACATGTTCAGGTGGATGGTGATTACCGGGAGTCTTGGCAACCGCAAGCCATGAGCCTTGCCGCTAAAGCGAAAGCCCGTGAGATCGCCGGTAAGATCACCGAGGCTTTAGGCGGACGTGGTATTTTCGGCGTGGAATTATTCATTAAAGGAGACGATGTCATATTCAGCGAGGTTTCCCCCCGTCCGCACGATACCGGAATGGTGACGATGATTACGCAAGATTTGTCTCAATTCGCTTTGCACGCCCGTGCGGTGCTTGGCTTGCCGATCCCTAATATCGCATTTCATGGAGCGGGAGCTTCCCGTGCCGTCGTAGTGGAAGGGGACAGTGACCGGTTGTCTTTGGGGAATCTGGATAAGGTCTTGGAACAACCCGATACGCAGATGCGTTTCTTTGGAAAACCGGAAGTTCATGGACATCGCCGTATGGCCGTCTTGCTGGCTCGTGGTTTGGATGTGACGGAGGCAAGGGAGAAGACCGGAGTGATGATGGAGCGGTTAGATGTTAAATTGTGATGCTTCCTAGGATAAATGAACGTTTTGGTGTGTGTTGTGAATAAAATGTGAATATTTACAGACCTATTTTTCTATCAAAATAGTTTATTTTTGTCTCAAGTTTTTAAAGAGACATTTGATAATCTATAAACGCAGATTACATATGTTTGTTTCACTAAAGAGTGAAATCTGATTGCCGAAAGTTTGTACTTATTTTATGAATACGACAAATGGAAATATGGGCGTTGATTTGAAACGCTCTATTTCTATTCTCGGTGAAGATAAAAGAGTGAGCAAACAGATCAATAGCTAAGGGTGGGTAGATTTAACCAAACAGACATCCTTATCTCCTTTCACCCACCCTAGCTATTGTTCTTATTTTACATGGATTCCTTTTGTATTTCTCATTGTTTCCATCACGGCATGAGTGTCTACTTGGACCTTTTCTTGTATAAACTCCGGGAGGTTGTAAGTCCACAACAAGTCTTTATAATATTTTACGGGATTTCTTTGTGGCAGGAGGAATGGTTTATGGGCCGTGCCTTTATCATCGATATAGCTAAAGAACGGGCGTGTGTATAATCCATCCAACCTGCGACTGCTAAATACCAGCCAACGATTGTTGTGGCTCCATGAATGGTAGCTTTCTCCTTCGGCGCTGTTCGCCTCGGTTAGCGGGTACGTCTTTCCGTCGGATAGGCGGATCATATATAATTCGGCGTCTTTATGCCAAACCCCGAAACCGCCATATTCCTGTAGGGTAAAAGCCAGATATTTACCATCCGGTGAGATTCTAGGGAAGGATACGCTTTTGTGGTTGGCCCGGCCATTGTATAAAGTATCTACTTGCTGGCCTAGAGTGCGGGTTTCCGGGTCAAAGTCGACACGGCATAGGCTGTAGGTCATTTGTCTGAAATTCTTAGAAATAGAATCTACGGCGGCGGTCGAACTGAAATAGAGGCTCTTCCCGTCGGGAGAGAACGCTGGGAATATTTGCCATGTGTCTTTGGAATTTAACGCTTCGCAAGAGAATACCTCGTTCTTCTTTACGTCATAGATCACGATATCGGAGTTATGATCCAATACTTCCAGCGTATTGGGATTATTGATGAAGAAGTTTTGGTAGGTATCGCATACGGTGGCCGCCAGATAGTTACCATTCGGATGCCAATACATGTAGACAAAGTTTGAGACGGTCTCGGGAGTCTTGGTATTTAGCTTGGTGATTTTCTTTCCATCAATCAGTACGGAACCAGCGTGTTTGCCTCGCATATGGAAAATCATTTTATCCGGGTTCCCGGAGGAAAACGTGTGGCAGTTTACGCAGTTATAGTCGGTTAGGCTATTCTCATAAATTACGCTTTGGTCATAATTCTCCAAGTTTCGTTGATAGATACCCATCCTGTTCCACATATCATTGCTCAAGGCTAATAACCGATAGGCTATATATTTATCAATGGAATCATTTACGATGTCCATATGAAAAGGCGTATAGGCGTTCCATTCGCCCTGTATGCGTTTAGCAATGGTCAATTCTATTTGGTTTCCGGCATTCTCTTTCAATAAGGCTTTCCATCTCTTTTGTGGGATCTCAAAGAGCCCCTCATCACTATAGACTTGGAGTTGAGTCTTTTCCCCTTTAATGATAAGGCAGTGCTCACTGCTATCGGCGATAGAGAAATTGAGCGGGGCGATGTTCACAGGGATGGTCACATCCTTGTAATCCGGATAAATGGTTATTTCCTTGTTAAGCTCTTGGCGATCTGTATGTCGTTTTTGGAGCATGAAACCATCAAGGCGATGAGAAAAAGGAAAAGATATCGGTTTGTATTTGTATAAGTCTGTCTTTCCATATGTGTTTTATTTAGAGAGTATCAAATAGTACCAGAAAGTAGGTTGATAGTCGGCTATTCCAGTCGCTAGATTTTGTCGGGCATACCTTAGTCCCAATACACGTTGCTTGAATATCGAGAACTCGGACAGGACTTTATCGGTTACCCCATATTTGCGGCAATATTCCGGATCATGCTCCGCATAAGAGATCACGGCTTGTTGCAAGGGTTCGGGTAATATAGGGAGTACTTCCGTCCCACTGAATCTTTCAACAAACGTTTTTATAGCGGGCAGGTCTTTCGATAATAATAACGTACCGATCGTATAATCCAATGCGGCTTTATTCTGGGGATTCTCTTCCAATATAATCATCAGGTTATCAAACAATCCGATTATATTGGCGAAAAGGTCTTTGTCGCTGGATAGGCTTTTTCTTTTTGTACCTAATTCCGGGTCGCTCTCCACCGCTTGGTCATTATATAAGAACTTTCGTTGTGAGGAGGCCCATTCGTGATAGGCCCATGTCTTTTCCAATAAGGATATAAACTTCTCGGCCGCGGGATACTGTCCGTATATCAAATGGGATTTTATTAATAATTTGGTCATGACAGGACTGCCGTATGTAATTCCCACCGAGGTACCAAAAGCGAAATTGTATGCCAAAGATGTGATTCCTACATGGTAGTATATCTGGCTGAATAGGAAACTTTCCTCTATATGCGCTTGATACTTTGAGATCAAAGATTGTATTCCGCTTTGCGGATATTTGAATAAATCAGTCTGCATGACCCCCTTATGCGATAAGGCAAGGTTTAAGCAATTCAGGTGTAAATAGTTATTATAGTTCAGATCGGCGGACGAGATTATGGCGTCCCATTGCTCGGTATCTATGTAATGAAACATTTGCATCAACGTATAGAAATCTTTATTCCTCTGTTGAAGAGCCGTTTGCGTATAATACATACCGGATAAGGCAAGTAATGCTACGGCTACTAAAGCTTTTAAATAGGTTTTTATGTGATCTAAGTAACGTGATAGGAAGAATAGAAGCATAACGAGTAGCGCTACTTGCCAAGAGAAGCTGTAGAATGGTTCCAGCTCAATGAAATACTCTACGTAATCTTTCATCCAAAATACATAGTCATAATCGGGTTTACTGCCCCCTAGGACACATAGAGAACCTACGATAAGCAGCAGGATCAACGGGATGAAGCTTGCGTACCAGCGTTCGCTTTTTTGTAATACATCAAATAGTAAGCTGCTAAGGGCGAATAATATAGCTACAGATCCCATCGTGTAAAACAATCCGGTCGCCAGCAAGCAACCGATTAAGGTGCGGTAGGTCCAATTAAATTTTCGTGCCCCGTAACTGTACAGGCTAAGAGCCAATGACCAAAATAACATGGCTATCAGCCCTTCATAATGATAGCTATCTTTCATTAGGTAAAGATATTGGAATAAGATGGGGAGAAAGGCCAAGGGCAGAAGATACAATGCTGGATGTATCTTTCGTAAGGTCAGCCAGAATAACCAACCGGAGATTCCACCGATCAATGCAGTCACCAGCGATCCGATCAGCGGCACCTTGAAGAACTGTATAATAAATTGGGAACAAATCGTAGCCAATCCTCCAATTGTCTTAAGTATATTCAATACATATTCACTATTGAATAGGAAGATCTGCTGTTGTTCCCGGTAGAAGAAGGTTGCTTCTTGAGTGGTTTGTAAATGTAACCCTAGAAGGCTGGTGCATAATAAGAGCAGAAGAATAGGTATGATCTTTTTGCTTGAATTATTCATGTTCTTTTTACTTTATGTATGTTTCCCAGATTCGATCTATTTATGATAAGTAACGTCAACCCCCTTGCTTTCTTTGGCAAGTTTGCTGATTTTCCGTATGTTAGATGATACTTTTCCTGTGATAAATTCAGGTATGTTATATGATTTCATGAACCGGTGGTAGAAATCCGTATCTTCCTGTGGTAATAGGAACGGTTTGGAGGCATTTCCGCTCTCGTCGATATAGGCGAAATAAGGTCGGGTATATAATCCGTCGATTCGTCGGCTGCTGAAAACGATCCATCGGTTGTTGCTACTCCACGAATGATAACTCTCCGTGTCTGTGCTGTTCGCGTTTCGTAAGGGATGGAAAAAACCACTCTCGATATCCAGAAGATATAAATCAGCGTCTTTATGCCAGATAGAGAAGTTCCCGTAGCCCGATAAGGTGAATAACAAGAATTTCCCGTCGGGAGAGACACGGGGAAAAGAGACACTTTTTCCATTCTCTCGTACATTATATAATGTGTCTATCTTTGATCCGAAACTCCTTGTTACCGGATCAAACGCTATGGAGCAAAGATTATACTTTACCTCCGAATACTCGTGGGGCATCGAACGTGCCTCGGCGGTACAGAAATAAAGCGTTCTTCCGTCGGGGGAAAAGGTAGGGAATGTCTCAAAAGCCTCTTTCGTACGAATAGCGGGAGTACTGATGATCTCATGTTTCTCGGTATCGTACACCACTACATCCGATTGGCTATCGAAAACCTCGACCCTGTTTTTGTCATTGGAATGAAAGCTCTGGCTCGTTTGGTTTACCGAGAATGCCACGTATTTCCCGGAGGGATGCCAAGAGGGATAAACCAAGGGGGAAATTGTTTGCTCCGTTTTCGTATTTAATTTTTCTATTTTATCTCCGTCTATCAAATAAGTCCCGGCGTATTTATCTCTCATGTGGAATAACATCTTGTTGGGGTTTTGCATACAAAATGAATGGCAATTCATGCAATTTTGTCCACTGTGTTTATTTTCCATAATGGGACTTTGTTCGTAGGTTTCCAGGCTCCGTTGGTAAATACCCATCTGGTTCCAAAGTTCATATCCGGGCTCTATCAGACGGTAGGCTAGATAGGAATCCATAGGTTCCTGTGCGATAAACAACGAGAATTCCGGATAGCTCAGCCATTCCTTATCCTTAGCATAAAGTTTTACTTGTATCGTTTTGCCTGTCGCTTTCCTAAGTAGCTTTTTCCAGTTGGCGGCAGGAATATGGAATTGCCCCTTTTTTTCTTTCACCTGCAACTTCACTTCCTCAAAACAGAAAACAGCGAACGCTTCCGTATGTGTATTCTGTATTTTAAAATTCAGGGGAGCGATATTATTCGGTATCGTTACATCTGCGTAATCTGGGTATAATATCGGTTTCTCAGAGGTTTCCTTGCTTACCGGAACCGTGTCTGAACATGAAAATATCCCCAGTACGATAAAACATACACATATAATATATAGATAGTGCTTTTTCATGGCAATGAATCATTTAAGAAGGTAATAAGACCAATAGGTGTCTCCAAAAGAGTTTTTTATCAATTGGGGTAGCTGTGGGTTATTCCGGTTCTGCAATACAAGATTCCTGTAACCTGTGAATTTCCGGATGACATTTTCGGACACGTTGAACCGTCTCCAATAATCCGAGTCTTTCTCGGCTAGTAAAATAACCGCTTCTTGGAAACTCGTCGGAAGGGAAGGAAGTGTAGATGTACCGTAATATTTCTCAATGAATGTCTGGAAAGATTTCATATCCTTGGATAAAAGATAGATGGCTCCGACAAATTGGATGGGAATCTGATTCTCCGGGTTTTGTTCTGCCCGGATCAATAAATCATGTTCTAACCCGTTTACACCGGAAAGGTTGTTACGAAGGGGAAGTCCTTTTCGTTTAATCCCCAGTACCGGATCTTCTTCTATGGCTTTATCATTATATAGAAATTCCCTATGTCGTTTTGCCCAGTCGTGATAAGCGTAAGTCTTCTCTAATATATCGATGTACTTCTCTGCGATTGGATATGTACCGTAAATCAAGTTGGTTTGGACTAGACGTTGTAGGTTCCGGGGATTACCGGCCCCAATCACGGTGACATATCCTTCAAATGCCATCTCTTGCGATAAGGCGATTTCTCCAAGCGTAAAATAGGCGTCGCTAAGTAAGGTCGATACGGAAGAAGTCTTATTCCAAGAGGCTAATAATCCTTGAGGCCCGTGTTGATCGAACGCAAACATCCGGTTTCCTAACTCGCCTTTCTCAGCAAGGGCGTTGTTTAGGTAAGTCAAGTATAAGTAATTCTTGATCGGACCTTGGCAGTTCCGGATGATTTGATCCCATTGTCCGTTTCGGGCATAATAATCTAGTTCCTTTAGTTGATAAGATTTTTGATCATTATATCTTGGTATCCCGAACCTGCAAAGTGCGAGAATTATGATAAGTTGTACGGAGATCTCTATCCAATCTCTCTTTTTCGAAGTGCCTTTAGGCCATGTAAATGCGAAGATCAGCGAAAGCGGCAAACTGACCCAGGAAAAATATATGACATTCGGAGCTTGTAAGATCGGATGATAATAGGCATCCGGTAGGAACGCGAAATGATAATCGGTGATGACTGTCGCCCATACGCAACTGGTCGCTATGAGTGTAAACTCGATGGGGATCACCAAGAAGACAACTCCTTGTTTGAATTGGCCGAATAATTCCTTGATGAATGCGCAGACCGTGAATAATCCGGCTATAGGCCCTCCTATCCAGAAAAGTAGAGGTGTGATAAGTAGGGCCGTAAATAATCGGAATCGAAAGTTATTGATCCGTATCCACCCATTCAAACAAAGTAGGCAAATTAAAAAGGCCACTGTTCCTTGTAGTAAGTAATTGAAATCGTATTGAGCCAATAATAAGGATAAGACGGGGAGTAAGTAAATCAGATACAACTCTTTTTCCGGGGTGATTTGTCTTACGACAGCCCTCATGGTAAGCCCTATGCCAGTGAGCAATGCGGCAAAGATAAAGGGACCGAGATAAGGGGTGATAAAAAATTGTGTCAAAAATTCCCCGATGACCGAAGATAAACCTCCCGGATAACTGATTTTATCCGCAAGATAGTCTCCGGAAAATTGGAATAGTTGAAGCTGCTCGATATAAAAGAAATGAAACTTGCTGGTTATTTGCAAGAAAACCCCTAATATGGCAAACAGTATCAAACCGAAGAGTATTTGTTTATATCTCATGGCTAGAGTATACGTTTCATTATGATTTAAAGTCAAACAAAGATATATATTTAAAATGAAAAAAGCGAATAAGCATTCGCTTTTCGCTTTTGTGAGGGGGTAACCACACATATCACATGTCTGGTTACCCGATATTAATGTTAACCCACTTGTTTATTTCCAATTTTCATTTTGAACCAAGAGACCGTCCATCTTTTGAATCTCATTCAATGGAATAGGCAATACGCACCATTTTGCGTTATAAACGCTATTCGCATATTTCAGTAAGAATTTCTTTTCAAAAGAAGCGTAGCTGTTCAACTCATCGGCGATGATACCCCAGCGGGCCAAATCATACCAGCGGTGACCTTCAAGAGCCATCTCAATCTTACGTTCCCAACGTAACGCTTGCGTCGCAGATGCTTTGGAAGCGAATTGAGAATCGGGATATAAGCCGATACGGTAGTTTGCCGCGGCATTCGATAAAGTCTTTCCGTTTACCTTGTCCTCTAATACGTATGAGGATGTAGTCTCTGCCATACCATTATTCGGATCGGCAGCCTTTACATATCCGTTGGCGGCACGGGCACGGACTTGATTGATATATTTACCAGCCTCCTTATGGTTGCCTGTTTCAATCAATGCCTCGGCGTACCATAGTAATACGTCTGCATAACGGATCAGGTGGAAGTTCTTCGCAGAAGAGTTCGTTACTGTTACGATAGACAAGCTACCCTTGTCTGCCTTACGCGGGATGTTCTTCTTGTTCAGGTACAAGCCACCATTACTATAATCACGTACCCAACCATCCAAAGATGAAGGAACTGTCCAATCCCAGAACGGAGTATTGAAACGTCCGGTTGAAACATCCAGACGCGGGTCGGTGTAAACCGTTAGATCCGTATGAGGAATGTTGTTTGCGTCTAGTGTCGTAAGCGCAGGGCTGTTTTTATACTGACCATCCATCATCGGCAGACCGTTTGCGTCAACGATATGTGAGTTTACCAAATCGTTGGAGGGCTGATAGAATCCCCAACCTCCTGTACCTAACGCACCGTTAAAACCGATGTGCCATGGTCCGTTGATACTGGAAGTTTCTTCCACAGTACCAGTGATTGCCATTTGGATATCAAATACAGACTCGCCAGTCCAATCGGCTTCACCTGCGATGTGAAGCTCCTCATATGTGTCAGCCAATTTGTATTTTGTGCCGTTATTGTCTTTACCGTTCGCCATGACTTCCTCCAAAAGGCTCTTGACCTCAGTCCAACGGTTTTGTGAGCCGTTCTTTCCATCGTATGGAGAAGATTGATACATTTTTACTTTTGCCAATAAGGCACCTGCGGCCCATTTGTTTATACGCCCCTTGTCGGTAGTCCAGCGATCTGGAAGATTGTCGTACGCAAATTGTAAGTCATCGATGATCTTATCCCAAATATAAATGTAGTTACCACTCTCGTCTACATTAGAAACCTGCGGGTTTACGTTCTCTTGCATAGCCAGATCGTCCACGTAAGGAACAGCGGCTCCAAATAATTTTACAACCTCGAAATGCCAGAAAGCACGGAAGAAGCGTGCCTGTGCGATCGTTTCCGTATAGTTGTCTTTCGCCTCTCCATTGACCGTTAACATTTCTTCTTTGGCCATGTCTGCCAACTTGATCACGTTGTTTGCCACGAAAACACCGTTATAGCATTTTTTCCATTTCACGTTTAGGTAACCGTTGTCTGTGGTAAACGTATAGGTCTCCAAACTTGTGAAGTCCGGTTGGTCTTGATACGTGGAGCCCTTATTGGCACTACCGCCCATCACGTCGCCATATACATAGTTACTCAATGTTGCCTCGAAATAGGAGTTGTCGTGCATTTTTGCATACATACCTGTCACCAATTGCTCTACCCCTTTCGCTGACACGAAATCTTGCTCACTTACTGAACCAGCGGGTTTAACCTCTAGAAAATCCGAACAAGACGTATTTCCTAAGGCTAGAACTGCCGCCATTGCGGAATATATAAATATTTTTTTCATTATTGTTCTACTTAATTGTTAATATAATCAGATTTTCATTCTTAGTTTTAGAACGTAACATTAACTCCAAGGATAAATTGACGTGGCATACCGTATGAACCATAGTCTGTACCCATGTTACGGTCTTTAGAATTACCGGAACCATCATCCGTACGAACCTGAGGATCCAATCCGGAATAACCGGTCAATGTGAATACGTTAGAGATCTGACCATAGATACGGATCTTGTCGAATTTGATCTTGTTCATCCATGCTTTCGGCAAGGTATAACCCAACGTTAATGTTTGCATACGCAAGAAGGAACCATCCTCTATGTAGCTGGAATTAGATTCGTTGGCCGCAATCGTACTTTCTCCTGTAGCGGTTGCCCACATCGGGTAGATTCCGTTTGGATTCTCCGGGCTCCAAGAGTTGTCGCGACGATCTTTTGAATAAGCAGATTGCAAAGAACCGTAGTGTGTATAGTATTTATACATGGCAAAGATGTCATTACCTACGGAGAAGTACAAGTAAGTGCTCAAGTCGAAACCTTTCCAGCCTACGCTTAAGTTAACACCACCAGTCAAGTCCGGATGCGGGTTACCGATGAATGTACGGTCACTTGCGTCGATCTTACCATCGTTGTTCACATCTTTCACCTTGAATTGACCTACGTATTGAGACGGATTTAACGAAGCGGCGTCTGCCGTACCGTATGGTAATACTGCGCCTCCAGCATCATTCTTATAGTTGCGAACCTCATCCTCGCTCTTGTAGATACCATCCACCTGATAACCGTGGAACATACCAACCGCATGCCCCTTCATCATGACATTCATGTTGGAGATACGAGTACCTTCGAAGATACCGGCTTCCGTACCGATCTCTGTCAATTTGTTCTTATAGTGAGAAAGGTTCACGCCAATCGAGTAATCTACCTCGCCAACCTTGTCGCGCCATGTCAAATTCAAGTCAACGCCCTTATTTTCCATGTCGCCGATATTTACTTTAGGCTTGTCTGCGTTACCAGCCAAAGCAGACCAGTTCGCATCGATCAACATATCGGAGGTCTTCTTCAGGTACCAGTCGAAGTTGATGCCTAAGCGTTGGTCGAAGACTGTCGCATCGAAACCTACGTTTACCATCTTAGAGGTTTCCCACTTCGCATCGATATCACCTAAGGCCGTAACACCGTATCCTGTCATTACGTCCGTATCACTACCGGTGATGCTATAGAGCCACGTGTTACCTGTACCGTAGCGGAATGCCCAGTTGTATGCTCCGATATTAGAGTTACCCGTCGTACCGTAACCGGCGCGCAACTTGAAGTCGTCTAACCATGTACGAGTCTTTTCCATGAAATTCTCGTCTGACATACGCCATCCCAAAGATACGGAAGGGAATGTACCCCAACGGTTTTTCTCGGAGAATCGAGAGGATGCGTCTCGACGAACGGTCACGGTAGCCAAGTATTTGCCTTGGTAAGCGTAATCAGCACGTCCGAAGATACCAAACATGGTGCTGGGTGAGTGCATGTAACCACTGTTACGTAAGTTGGCGGCAGAACCGTTGTCGATTTGCCATGTGTTCGGGTCATCTTCGAACTGGTAATCAATACGGCCGGCCTGTATCACGCGGCCTAAGCCCTCGCGGATAGCTTCTGTTCCTAATACTACGCCGATTGAGTGGTCTTCGTTGATTGTCTTTTTATAAGTGGCCGTATTCGTCCATTGGTAACCTAACCAATAACTGGCGTTCTCGTAGAACTCGTTGTTGTTACGTCCCTCCTTGTTGGTCATGATAGTACGCTTGTTCATCCAAAAGTCCCAAGCACCACTTAAGCGGGCACTGAACTGCGTACGGATCGTCAAGTCCTCGCCAATGCTTTCCAATGGTTTGATCTCCGCATAGATAGCGGATTGCGCACGCAAGAAACGACGGCGGTTATCCTTACCGTGGTTAACAGACATCACGGCACTTTCCGCACGTCCACCCTCATTGTTCACGGATCCCGCATAGTCTCCACCTACCGTATAAATAGGTACCCACGGCTGGATGGAGAAAGTCTTACCGAATGTGTTGTCGTCACCTTGGCGCCCCCGCTCACCGGAGTTCTCTATTACGGCGAGATTCGTATTTTGTCCGATGTTGAACCACTTGTTTACGAAGAAGTTGGTATTTGCACGCAAAGAATAACGGCGGAACCAAGACTCCTTGATCGTACCCTCACGGTTCATGTAGCCTAAACCTACCGAGTAGGTAGCCTTCTCGCCACCACCTGTTACTGAGATCTCGTGGTTCTGCACCTTACCGGTCTGTACTACCTCGTCGTACCAGTTTGTACCTTTACGAGCTTCTTCTTCTGAATAACCATCCTCCAGCATTTGGTAGTAAGCGGAACGAGACCATGTGTTTGTTCCGTCATCCTTATAGGATTTTATCCATGCGTCGATTGAACCAAACTCTTGAATGACTTGATCCTTACTATAACCAGCAGGTTTCAGTGCGTAAGGCATTGTTAAATGGCCTGAACCATCTGCTCCGATTGAGCCGAACTGTGCGTGAGTCGTGGTCAAACCGCGATATTTCAACAAGTTACGCTGACCTTCTTCTTGGAATTCCATCGCTTCCCATGCGTCCAATAGATCATAACCGTTATTAGCCATCTTGGCCACACCGAAATAACCGTTGTAAGAAACCTTTACACGGTCATCTTTCTTTCCTTGTTTGGTGGTGATGATGATAACGCCATTCGCTCCTTTCGCTCCATAGATGGCGGCGGCGGCGGCATCCTTCAAGATCTGCATGGACTCGATATCGTTCGGGTTCACGGCATCGATATCTACACCGGATACACCATCCACGATCACTAACGGGTCGGAACCATTCACGGAGCCTACACCACGGATACGGATCGTAGTCTCACCCAACGGACCGCCACCAGCCTGTACGAATACACCGGCTGCCTTGCCTTGCAAGGCCTCGGCGAAGTTGGATACTGGAGTCTCTTTTAAGTCATCTGTAGAGACTACGGCCACGGATCCGGTAATGTCTTTCTTCGCTTGGGTACTATAACCCGTTACGACAACCTCGTCCAAGGCTTGGGAGTCTTCTACTAATGTAATTTTGATAGAGGTCTGGTTATCTTTAAGATGCACTTCTTGAGTTACGTATCCGATGTAAGATACTACTAAGACTGCGTTTGCGGGCACATTGTCGATTATAGCACGACCGTCCATGTCCGAGATGTTTCCGATAGTAGTCCCTTTTACGACTACATTAGCTCCGAGGATAGGGCCAGATTTGTCTACGATGGTACAGTTAACTTGTCGTCCATCTTGCTGTACGCTCATAAGTCCTGTACTGGATGTTGGATACAAATAATCTGTTTCTGTAGCAAAAGCTGTTCCGGCTCCGTACAGAAGAAAAGAAGCTCCTAAGACTAATGGCTTCCATGATACAACATTTCTCATACAAATTTAGAATTTAAGGTATAATAAAATAAAAAACACAGACTTTTAACAAAATGAATTCACTACTCTGCCATACCTCTAGGGTATGTTACATCTGTTTACATCTCAAAATAGGCAAACATCATTCTCTTCTTCTCAACTTTATTTGTGTAGCTTCTTCATTATCATGTCTTTAATGATAAAAGCCGCTTCTTGCTTTCTTTCATAATACTAAAAAAACGACTAGTCTAAACGATCGTTTAAATCTTGCGTTTTTGAAAAGAGGAAATGATGATTTGAAAAAGAAAAGCTTTTTTTAGATCGATGAAGGGTTATCTCTCCCATTAGCAATAAGATAAAATAAAAAAAAATCAACAAAAAGTTGCACGTGTCGAAAAAAAAACAGACCTTTACAAACGACTAATAGAAACGATCGTTTAGACTAGTCGTTTATGAAAAAACATTTAGACCATAAGTATTCAGAAATTTACTGAAATCTAGAATGTTGTTGTATATGGAAAGATCATTTTGCTGTTAGATTGTGTTTTTTATTGATTTATACCTTAAAATCTAATGTTGTATGAATAATGTAGTATTATGGAAACAGGTGTTTCTAGGAGCCTCTTTATTCTTATGTGGCGCAAGTCCAGTCATGGCCACTGAAGTAGGCGATTTAACACCAGACGTAAGGGGCAATGCCCTGCAACAAGATGGACGTAGAGTCACTTGCGTTATTTCAGACAAAGCAGGACCAATTGTTGGAGCGAATGTCCTTGTTAAAGGGACAACTATCGGAAATATTTCCGATATGGACGGACGTGTCATACTTGATGGTGTGCCGGATAATGCCATATTGGTGGTATCTTACATTGGCTATGTAACTCAAGAGATCTCTCTGAAGAATAGCCAGAACAATATCAAAGTAAAATTAGCGGAAGACACACAAGCCTTGGATGAGGTCGTTGTTGTCGGTTATGGTACCCAAGCGAAGAAAGATATTACGGGGTCTGTCGCTGTCGTATCTACGGAAGAGTTGAAGGAGACTCCGGTAGCGACATTCTCAGAAGCCTTGCAGGGAAAGGCTTCCGGTGTGTATATCTCGAACTCGGGTGGACCTAGTGGTGAGACGACTATCCGTATCCGTGGTGTCGGCTCGTTGAATGGTTCGGACCCATTGATTGTTGTGGACGGTGTCTCGAATGTGGATATCGACGCGGTCAATCCGAATGATATCGAGTCTTTGCAAGTCTTGAAAGATGCTTCTGCTACTGCGATTTACGGTGCGCAAGGAGCGAATGGTGTAATCATTATCACGACAAAGCAAGGAACTAAAAGCGGCCGGGTACGAGTATCTTATGATGGTTACTTTGGTGTGGCGAAGATGGCGAATAGTGGTTATGATTTGTTGAATGGATGGGAGGCGATGGAATGGCAAGCACAAGGTATGAGAAACGTGCGGGATTATCGTGGACAAACACCTACCGCTCATCCTCAATTCGGATCGTTGAACGATAAAGATGAATTGACGATGCCTTATGCGATTAAACCGGCCGGTTTATCAAAAGATCAAGTAATCTCGCAGTTTGGTAGTATCGATGCGTGGGTGGCTTCCTATAAACCGGATGGTAGTAGTTCGTGGTCACGTTCCGCTTATTATCAGATGTTGGAAGATGGATATTCGGAAGCGGAGGCCCGGAAAGGAACGAATTGGTATGATATGGTGACTCGTACGGGTAAAGTACAGGATCATCAGATCTCTTTATTGGGAGGTGGAGAGAAAGGAACTTACTCGGCCTCTTTAGGCTATACTAATCGGGAAGGAACGATTATCTCTTCTTTCTTTAAACGTTATTCACTGCGTGCCAACTCTACTTATAACGCGAATAAATATTTCACGATAGGCCAGAATTCCAATATCGCCGTAATGGAGATGGGCGGTGAGCGGGGGCGTCAAGGCGATGCGAGCGTATTCGCCCAAACATATACGATCCAGCCATGGGTACCTGTTTATAATGTCGGTGGCGATTATGCGGGATCACAGGCCTCGGAAGGTGGACGTGCGAATACGGCTTATCAGACGGCCATGAATCAACAGGATGATTGGACTCGTTTCATGCGATTGCAAAGTGCGGCTTTCGCCGAGTTGAAACCGATCAAAGGCCTGAGTCTTCGTACGCAGTTCAGTGTTCGTTTGATGGGTATGTGGAGCCAAGCGTTGAGTGAGAAGACGATCGCTACCAATAAAGAGGGGCAATCTCAAAATTATCTGGAGGAAAACGCGAATTGGAGGTTGGATTATCAGTGGACCAATACGGCGACTTATAAGACGAAATTCAATGAAGATCATGACGTGACATTTATGATCGGTACGGAAGCTATGAAATTTGGTGTGGGACGAAGCATGAAAGCCATTCGCTATGATTATATCTTCGAGAATAATCCCAATACATGGATATTAAACAATGGTTCTTCCGACAATATGAAGAATGAAGGAAAAATGTTTGATAAAAGTACGATGTTCGGCTTGTTTTTCCGTGGCGATTATTCCTATAAAGGTAAATACTTGGCAACTGTAACGGTTCGCCGGGATGCTTCTTCCCGGTTTGGCGAGGATAACCGCTGGGGTACATTCCCTTCTCTTTCTTTAGGCTGGCGTATGTCGGATGAGGTCTTTATGGAAAAGACACGTACGTGGTTGGATGATTTAAAGGTGCGTGCGGGTTATGGAACGACCGGTAACTCTAATATCGGAGCCTATAATTATGCGTTTCAATATGCGACCGGAAATGATTATTTATATGGAATCACAGGTGCGGATTCAGGGGCGTCTCCGGGCTATGCGATCTCAAATCTGGGGGATGTGAATGCTAAGTGGGAAACAACCAAGATGTTTAACGTCGGTTTAGACGTAACGGCGTTGAATAATCGTTTGACCGGAAGTATCGATTATTATATTAAGAAGACTTCAGATTTGTTGGTGAACGCTAACTGGTCCGCTTTGGCCGGTAACGCTACTAAGCCAAAGATCAATATTGGCGATATGCAGAATAAAGGTCTTGATTTCAGTGTGGGCTGGAGAGATAAAGTCGGTGATTTTAGTTACTCGGTAAACGCCAATATCTCAACCTATAAGAATAAGGTTACCCAATTAGGTTCTTCGGATCTATTTACGAATACGCGTTTGAGTAAGGTAAACATCACCACGGTAGGGCAACCGGTAGCGATGTTCTACGGTTATCAAGTGGATGGAATCTATACGAGTGAACAAGATGTGCTGAACTATAAGACCGCGGATGGAAAAACGATTTTACCGTATGCCGTGGCGGACGAGGCCAGCTTGAATCCTCAATCATGGGTAGGTCGTTATAAGATTCGTGACGTGAACGGAGATGGAAAGATTGGAGCGGAAGACCGTACGATTATCGGTAATCCGCATCCGGACTTCACGGGAGGTGTGAACCTTAGTGTTGGTTGGAAAGGTTTTGATTTGAGTACATTCCTTTATTTCTCTGTAGGTAACGACTTGTATAAACATTATCAGTATTATACGCATTTCGGGGCATTACAAAGTAACTTCTCTAAAGATCGCTTGGAAAACTCTTGGGATCCCGTTACAAACCCGGATGGTATCTATCCATTATGGGCTGGTACATCTAATGAAGGTACGGAGGCGGCTAATGAATCCAATTCTACTTATATAGAAGACGGTTCATACTTGCGTATGCAGACATTGACGCTCGGTTATACGTTGCCAAAGAGTATCTTGAGTAAGATCAAATTTGAGAAGATTCGTGTTTACGGTCAGGTTTCCAATGTGTTTACATTAACAGGCTATTCTGGTTTGGATCCGGAGGTTCGTAGCAATAATGAAGATAGCAGTAACGATATGATGAAAGGTATCGACTACGGTTCTTATGGTATGCCACGCCAGTTCATTTTAGGCGTGAATATTTCTTTCTAAAAGGAATTTCGATAAGGATATTGATAACGATTAAAAAAAACAGTATGAAAAGACTATTTATATATTCAATGTTAGTGGCGTCTTCATTAGGAGCGATGACCTCTTGCTCTGACTTCTTGGATGTGAAGCCGGTGGGTGCGGTCAGTGAAGAAGAGTTACTGAATCAGGAAGGCATAAATTATGCGATTACAGGAATGTATTCATCGATGCTTACACAGGAGTATTTTGCGGCTCCTTTGACAAATTATGCCTATGGCGATGTACTGGGTGGAAGTGCGAATAAAGGGTCTACGTTTACGGACCAGTCTGACTTTACGAACTTGGAAACGTATGCGATCACTACGGACAACGGATATTTGAATACCAAATGGAAAGTGGTTTATGAAGGTGTCTATCGTGCGAACAACGTGATTAATATGATCGATAAGATCAAGGACGAGCTTTCTTCCGTAAAAGGCGTATCAAAGGATTTTTATACCGAAGCGATCGCCCAAGCCCGATTCTTCCGCGGATTCTGGCATTTTGAGGGAATGAAATTATTTGGTGCCGCTATTCCTTACGTGGGAAGCGAGGAGTTCGCTAGCGATGTAAACCCAAAAGTTTCCAATGTGGATGAGTCTGGCAATTATATTTACATATGGGATAAGGTGGCCGAGGATTTACAGTTCGCTTATGATAACCTGCCGGATATTTGGGCGAGCGATAAAGGACGTGTCAATAAATGGGCCGCCGCCGCTTTCTTGGCAAAATTGAGGCTGTATCAGTCTTCACCCTATAACGGTACGAATGGTTCTTCCGATCATTGGGCGGATGCCAAGGCTTTATTGGAGGCTATTATCGCGAATGGGCAGGATAATAATGGCACGAAATTCAAACTAGCGGATACTTATGAGGATTTGTTTACGGCAGGTAGTGCCGATTGGAGCGGTGAGTCCGTGTTCGATATACAGCGGACTATCTCTGGTTCTCAGGTAATCACGAACTCTATCGAAGGTTCATGGCATACGGCTCCTCCGGGAGGTATGGGCACATCCGGATGGGGTTTCCATCAACCTTCCTATGAGTTGGTAAACTCACATATCGTAGACGAGAATGGTTTGCCGTATCTGGATAAATCATATCAAGATAAACCGGCGTTGACTACCTTGACAGATAATATTCCACATACGGATTTAGAGGTTTTTACCGATCCTCGTCTGGATATCAGTACCGGTCGTTTTGATGTCCCTTATTGGGACTGGACGGTTCCTTCTATCTTGGATGGGTGGGTACGTGATATCGCGAATGGTGGTCCTTATATGAATAAGAAGCGGCAACCGAAAAAAGCGGATAAAGGCGGTACGAGCGTATCTACGGAGACGAGTTCTACAGCCAAGAATTACCATTTGATCCGTTATGCGGATGTTTTACTTTGGTATGCCGAAGTCTTGATTCACGACGGAAATTATAAGGAGGCCGGGAAGTATATAAATGAGGTACGTGCCCGTGCGGCAAACTCGTATGTGAAGGGCGTTGATGCTGCCACGATGTTGCCCACTTCTACATCTTATGTCTTGGATGATAAAGTGAATGGGAAGTTGGATTCGAACGCTGCGGCTAATTATCGTGTAGGTTTGTATCCGGATTCGCAATTCAACAGCAAGGGTGGTGCTTTAGCCGCTTTACGTTTCGAGCGTAAATTAGAGTTGGCGATGGAAGGTCATCGCTGGTACGACTTAGCTCGTTGGGGAATAGCGTACGATGAGATAAGTAATTATATCACTTACGAGAAGAGGCATCTCGGAAAGTTTGCCAACTGCGTTTATAACGCTAAATGGGTAACTCT
>ULRR01028972.1_pt1 | contig 59609 bp, 40 predicted proteins | sample 1955651 | NCBI WGS metagenome assembly ULRR01 (sample SAMEA4835688, study PRJEB28245) | human gut metagenome | biome: gut microbiome; material: fecal sample | place: Denmark | collected 2008
ATACTGCTCTTATAAAGTTCCGCATCCTTTATCATGTCCGAATTAAAAGCCGTGAAAAAACCGAAAAGATGATTGGGGTTATAAATCGTTCCGTTATTGAAAAGAAGCAGGTTCTGGTCAGCGGCACTCCCACGCACATTGTAACCGCTTGATGCCTCCCCCACTGTCTTGATGCCGGGAAGTGTCTGTATCATCTTCAGCACATCCACCTCACCCATAGCCGTAGGAATGTTTTTCAGCAGGGCAGGCTGCAGCTTCTCCATTCCCAACTGCACACTTTTCACGTTCTGTATACGCCCCGAAACAATAAGCACCTCATCCAACATATGGTCTTCCTCTTCCAACTCGATATGGACAATGCCTTCACCATAAAGCATAAATTGCCGATGGGTCACTTTGATATTCATCCCACTGATTTCAAGAATATTATAGCCTGCAGGCAGGTCAATGGTAAATTCCCCCTGACGGTTGGTCGTCGTAGCTACCCACGGCTCTCGATGAATGATGTTGATACCATCCAGATTCTGGCCGGTCTTAAAGTCAGAAACTCTTCCGGTCAAAGTTATCATATCTCCGGGGGCAGGCTTGTACTTGTTTCCTATCTCATAGACCTTGTTTTCTGAAGAAGACTTCACAATAGGAATGTATGAAGGCAATAGTTCCTCATCCGTCTCCAACTTTTCCCCCATCAATACCGGTGGCAGCGAGGTGGCCAGAAAAACCTCCGGCAAGACAAATATTCTGTCACCATAAACCGTCACCTTATAGATAGTAGCTGCCAAAGCCTCTCTCAAGTACTCGGCAGTGGGGTTCTTCACCTCTGCCCGCTTCACTTTAAAAGGAACCGTTATCGTTGTATAAATACGGCAAGACGTGCCCTTTTCTACTGCATCCATCAATTCGAATATGGAAATGCTGTCCGTAGCCATCTGTTGCTGTGCAAACATGCCGAAAGGCGACAATAGGAGGAAAAAGGCTACTGTATATTTAAGATTATGTGCTTTCATATTATTTTCCATGAATTAAGGAATCAATATATTCCGTTAACCGGGTCATTGCCCGGACACCGCCATCTTCCTTGAAGTCCAGCCGCTCTTTCCGGCAATAAGCCTTCAACTGCTTCTTGTATGTAGGAAAAAGTTTCAAGAAACCCGAACGGGAAGTTATCACATAATCGGTTCCGCCACTGCGAAGACTGAAATAGCTCTTTTTCTTGAACCGGCTGTAATAAAGATCGTTTTTCTTCACCTGAGACTCCATTGTGGATACGATATACTGTGTCAGGCACATTTGCGGACTATCATATAGCAACGCAGCGAAACAGTCACCCTGCGGTACAAACTTCTGTCCTTCTATGACAAAATAATCCACTTTCCGCATATCCACCTGCAAGGTTATCCGTTTCTCCGGAGTAACCACAATCAGACTCTTTTTATAGGTATCATAACGGAGCTGCAAATCCGAGTAAAGCCATCTGCCATAACAGACAGCCCCCTCGCGAAATTCATCCGTATTCCAATAGGGATGGTTAAGATACTTCTGCTGGTTATAATTTTCCTCTGCCTTACCGGAGTAAAGAGCAGCATAATCTCCTGCCGCTTTTCTGAATTCATCAAAAACGGCTTGTTGTGCACAAACCAAAGATGGAAAACATAGGACGCATAGTAGCGTGTAAAGGTGTGTTTTTCGCATATATGTGAAGTGTTATAGGTGAGGATAATCACAAATATAACATTTCACTTTTAAAAATAAAATTATTATTATATATAATTCAAATAAAAACAAAAAATAGAACCATAATCGGATGCTAAACACAAAGCTAAACATTTAGCATGCAAGCAGAAGCACATTACAATAAGATTAAAGCACCATTCATCCTCCGCCATCAATTATACTTACATATATTTATAAAAAAACGATACAGCACAATCGCTCAAGCCGCAACAATATCCTTCCCGAAAGGAGTCAATGCCAGCCCTGCCAGCTTAAAGTGTTGGATACCGAAAGGAATGCCTATAATGGTGATGCACAGCAATAACCCGAATCCCAAGTGCGAAAGGCAAATCCAAATGCCGCCCAAGAATATCCAAAGAATATTCATCAGCACATAGAGGCAACCGTTGGAACGTTCCCCGCTACGAACCTCTTTGCCGAAAGGCCACAAGGCAAGGCTTGCCATTTTCAAGGTCTGCATGCCGAAAGGGATGCCAATAATGGTGAACATCATCAATAAACTTGCAATAAGATACTCCACAGCAGTGATGATACCTCCAAACATCAACCACAAAATATTCATAAAACAGCCCATAGCTTTCCTTTTTTTAATACTGAACACAAATATAGCATTATTTATTTGAATGGTCCGTCTCCCAGTCACTAAATTCAAAACTCAGTTGTTCCCAGACTCCCTTCTCCCCCTCTTCACGGGGGTTGGAAACGGAAAGCCCAATCAAACGGATAGGATGATGTTCATAATCCACTTCCTGCAGCAATTGCTTTGCCAAAGGCAGAATCACGTCAAGGGCAACCAGCTCCTTTGTTTGGGTCATACTGCGGGTAATCTGGCTAAAATCATGAAACTTGATTTTCAGCGTCAGCGTATTCCCGCGGAAATTGGCGTGCTCCAGTCGCCCCACCAGCTCCACTGCCGCATGGTACAGCTCTATAATGACGGATGAACGCTTGCTGATGTCCTTCTCCAACGTATGTTCGCAACCCACAGACTTGCGGATGCGGACAGCCTCTACCGGACGGGTATCGATGCCACGGGCAAAATCATAATAGACTGTCCCCACTTTGCCAAATTCGCGGGTCAGCATCTCCAAAGACTGCATGCGCAGCTGTTCCCCGTTGTGAATCCCCAAGGTGTGCATCTTCTTCGCCGTTACCGGTCCCACTCCCCAGAAACTTTCAATGGGCAGCCGGGCAACAAAGTCCAGTGCCTGGGCAGGATGTATGGTGCAAAGCCCGTCCGGCTTGCGGTAGTCCGAGGCTATCTTGGCAAGAAACTTATTATAGGATATGCCGGCGGAAGCCACCAGATTCAACCTCTCCCGCACCTTCCGCTTTATCTCCTTCGCGATGTCTACAGCCAATGGAATGCCCAGTTTATTCTCCGTCACATCCAGAAAAGCCTCGTCCAGCGAAATGGGCTCGATGACATCCGTATATTCATGAAAGATTTCGTGTATCTGGCGGGAAACGGATTTGTAGACTTCCATCCGTCCCGGGATAAAGATAAGTTGGGGGCACAGCCGCTTTGCCTTCAGTGACGACATGGCAGAACGCACCCCGAAACGCCGTGCCTCGTAACTGGCTGCCGCCACCACTCCCCGTTCCTCCGCATGGCCCACGGCAATGGGCTTGCCCCGCAATGCAGGATTATCACGCTGTTCTACGGAGGCGTAGAATGCGTCCATATCGATGTGTATAATTTTTCGTCCGGTCATTCTTCTTTCAACTCCCCGATACAAAGATACACTAATTTTTCTTCATCCGAAGTGTCCGCCGATAGACATAAATGAAGGCTGGTATTAAAAAGGCATCTGCAAAAATCCATGCAGTAGGGTCACCAAAACACACGGCCAGATAGCCGAAAGCCGGAACAGCCAGCAGGCTGACCAGTATCCGGGCAATCATCTCCGAGACACCGGAAAGCATGGCAAGATTGGTATATCCCACCCCCTGGATAGTGTATCGCAGGATGCAGAGCAGTCCCAAAACCGGGAAAAAGGAAACGGAAATGTGCAGGAACAACTCCGTATTCTTTAAAATCTCCAACTCAGAGGCATCTACAAAGAGCAGGGCAAAAGTCCTGGCACCGAACATCAGTACACAGAAAGTGAACGCCCAATAAACAATCATCATCAGGGCGCTTGCCTTGACTCCCATCCAGATACGTTCCGGCTTGCCCGCACCGTAGTTTTGCCCGCTATAGGTGGCCATTGCCATGCCCAGACTCTCGAAAGGACACATGAAAAACATCTTGATACGCATGGCTGCCGTGAATGCAGCCACACAAGCCGTACCCAAAGCATTATTGGCGCTTTGCAGCATAATGCTGCCAATGGCAGTAATGGAAAATTGCAGTCCCATGGGTACGCCGATGTACATCAGTGTGCGTGCCAAAGCACCGTCGAATTTCCGCTCGGCAGGCGTTGTCTTCAGAATGTCGAAACGACGCATCATATAGATGTAGCACAATATGGCCGAGACGCCTTGTGAAAATACGGTAGCGATGGCAGCTCCTGCCACTCCCCAACCCAGTACCAGAATGCAGAACAAATCGAGCAGGATATTCAGTACCGTAGAGAGAAGTAGAAACCAAAACGGCGTCTTGCTGTCACCCAATGCACGGATAATACTGGACAGCAGATTATAGAAGAAAGTAAAGGGAACCCCGATAAACGTGACAAGCAGGTAATAATAGGCTCCCGTGAATATGTTCTCCGGCGTACTCATCATGTGCAGAATATCTGCACAGTAAATGCTGGTAACCACGGCAATGACAACAGACATCACCGCAGCCAGCTGCAGGCTGACAGCCACATAACGGCGCATCGTGACATAATCCCGCGCACCGAACTTTTGCGCCACGGGAATGCCGAAACCTCCGCAACAGCCATTGCAGAATCCCAGAATAAGAAAAACGACCGAAGTGCTTGCCCCGACTGAAGCCAAGGCGTTGATACCCAGAAAGCGCCCCACGATGGCTGCATCCACCAATGAATAGGTCTGTTGCAGCAGATTGCCGAGCAGTAAAGGCAAAGTAAAGTTGAAAATCAACGGAAGAGCCCGTCCTTCCGTCATTTCTCTGGATGTTGCCATAAATCTAATACCTCCGAAATTGGGTGCAAAAATACGAAAAGATAGCGTTTACAGACTTGACGAAGGTCAAATTTAATAGGGAAGCTTAAGGAGAAGGAAGGCGAAGGACAAATCGTTCCATCATGGAGAAAATATTATTCCACCACTGGGAAAAAATTGTTCCACCATGGTGGAACGATTTTTCCTCCACGATGGAACGATTAAATCTGTGCAGATTCGGAGCTTAGTATTTACACTCGCGAATTACCTCTATCAGCTGCCGGAAATCTTCGGGATGAACATCTCCGATATTGCCGATACGGAAAGTGTCGGCTTGCGAAATCTTTCCCGGATAGATGACAAATCCACGTTCTTTCAGTTGTGTGTAGAAAGTTTTGAAGTTGAAATCGGCATAAGGATAGAGGAAAGAAGTAATAACGGGCGATTGAATCTCGTCCGGCAGCAACGTTTGGAAACCGAGGGAACGCATGCCGTCCACCAGCACGCGGTGGTTCTCGCAATATCTGTTGTGACGGGCCTCCACACCGCCCTCCTCTGCCAGTTCGTCCATGGCTTGCTTGAAGGCGCGGACCACGTGTGTAGGAGAAGTAAAACGCCATTTGCCATGTCCTTTCTCCATGGCTTCCCATTGGTCGTAAATGTCGAGAGAGAGTGACTTGGAGACGCCCTTGCAGTGCAACAGCTCGGAACAGCGGGCGATGATGAAGCCAAACCCCGGAACGCCCTGGATGCACTTGTTGGCACTGCTGATGAGGAAGTCTATGCCCAGTTCGTGTACATCGAGGGGAACACCGCCGAAGCTGCTCATGGCGTCTACAATCAGTTTCTTGCCGTGCATCTTGACGAGGTGGGCTATCTCCTTGAGGGGATTGAGCACGCCGGTAGTGGTTTCGCAATGCACCACGGCAACGTGAGTGATTTCGGCATTGTGCGAAAGATAGTCGTCAATGTAGCTGACGGAGACTTGCTCTGTTTCGTCAAAAGCAAGCATGTCGTACGAGATGCCGTGATACTCGGCGATGTTGCCCATGCGGTCGCCGTAGGCGCCGTTGCTCAGTATGAGAAGTTTGTCGCCAGGCTTGATGACGCTACCGATGACGGCTTCCACACAGTACGTGCCGCTACCTTGCAGGAGGATGGAAGTATAGTCGCCGGTATGCTGGGTGGCGAGGGAGACGAGGGACTTGCGGATTTCTTCCACAATGTGGAGGTTGTAGTCTTCGTCCCAAGTACACCAGTCGGTCAGCATGGCTTCCTTGACGGTTTGTGAGGTGGTAAGGGGGCCGGGGGTAAGGAGAATGTAGGGTTTCATATGCATTGAGTTTTTAAGTTTATACGTTTATAAGGGTTACAAAATCTCAAGTTTACGGTTTATCTCGGCGATGACTGCGGGGAGCTCGGCAATGGTATCGACCACATAGTGGGCACCGGCGGCAAGCATGCGGCGGCGGACATCGGCCTTACGGGCTTCGAGCTCATCGGCAGGCAAGGAGGAGACTTCCTCTTGTGTCAGTCCCAGTTCGTTACTGCCGAGGACTACGCCGACGGTCCATGCTTTGGCATTGATACCCTCCTTGATGTCGGCGATGGTGTCGCCATACTTCAACACACAATCTACGGAGGGGATGGCGAGGTCTGCCATATTCTTATATATCATGTAGGGAGCAGGACGGCCTGCAGGCAACCCGTCGGGAGTGACGCAATTATCTACCGCATAGCCTTTGGCTGTGGCGGCAGGCAGCACAACATCCATCATAGAGCGGGTATAGCCGGTGGTGGAGCCAATGCGGATACCTTGCGCACGCAGTGCGGAAATCGTTTCCACCACACCGGGAATAGGGTCGGTATAATCTTCGAGCGAGGCAAACAACACCCGTTGGAATTCGGCATAACGTGCCTGCACGTCTTCCTCACCGGCGGGACGGCCGAATTTCCGTTCAAATTCCGCACGGACACGCTCTATATTGAACAGCGCACGGATTTCTTCTACTTTGGTCAGCCCCATGTGCGCACGTGTTTCGGCAGCAGTGACGGGAACGCCGATGGCCCGAAAGCTCTCGACAAAGGCGGCGACGGGAGCAAAGCAACCGTAATCGACGGCAGTTCCTGCCCAGTCCATAATGATACATTCAATTCTTTTCATACGATATATTATTATTATTCAGTCTCAAGAAGCAAGGAATTGCCCGGCCGGGACCAACGGCGCAAACGGAAAAGGGAAGAGTCCAACGGTCCCGAAGCATTCTCCTTGCGATAGCGCTGCACCAGGTAGACAGCCGAGCATAGGAAAGCCACGCTGCACACAATGCCGACATAGCCCGACATCAGGTTATAGAAATCCAGCCAGTTGATGTCCGGATTGAAGAATTCTTTGAATACCAATACCACCACCGTACCGGTATACCCGATAAAATCGAGTGTGACGATAAAGAACCCCACATTCCCCTTGATGCGGAAGCAGGCGATGAAACGCTCGAAGAACAACGTCTGGAAGCTGAGGTAAACAGTATAGAGCGACAAACTCTGGAGGAACAGCCACGTCATGGGTGGCAGTTGCAACCCATCGTAATTGAAGGCCACGAATCCCAAGGTCGCTGTGCCGCACGTCACAAGCACCAGCAGCAGGCACAGCACCTTTATATTACTCCTCACCGCGGACATCAGTCCGAAAAGCAACAAGATAATCAGTGTCACCACCGCATCTACCTTGGCAAATGCCCACGACGACAGCCCCGCCGCCTCCACATCCAGAATCTTCACCAGGAAGTCCTCCTTGATGTCCTGCAAGACGGTGATGAACAAGTTTGCCGCAAACAGCATCAGCAATACCGGCATGAAGCTCTTGAAGAGGTCCGCACGCGCCCTGCCGTCCAGCGTCACCCGTTCCGAGCGCAGTGCCCGGTCTGCCGCGGTAGGTTGCGGCATTCTCGTCATCAGCCAGCCCAGCAACGACAGCAACGGGAAGGCAAAGGCACCGATAAAGGCAGGCATCCAGAACTCACTGATGTGGAGATGCTCCATCACAAACAGCCCGACGGACTTTGCCGTGCCCGAACTGATGGCAATGCTCAGCCCCATCAGGCTCGCCAGCAGGTCCGTCACCCGCCGCCCCTCGAGGAAACTGAAAATCACTCCCCACATGCATCCCAACGAAAGCCCGTTGAAGAACAGCGCAAAGACATTCAGCGGCCGGGGCAACGCTCCGAACAGCACCAGCGAAAGCTCGGCCACCGCCACCGAGAGGATGATGAACTTCAGACGGTTCTCCTTCTTCAGTTCCGAAATTACCTTGATACCAATCAGCTTGGAAATAAAATAGCCGGAAATCTGCACGATGCTGGTTGCCGTCTTGTAATCCATCCCGAAGAAGTCGAGCCCGTCGAAGCCCGCAGCCGTAAACGGCTTGCGCAGCGCATAGACCAGTGAATAGGAGAGCAAAGCCGCTCCACCCGCCCAAAGGATGAACAAGGCATCAGCCAGTCTCTTGCTCTGTATTATCTGTTTTTTCTCACCGTTGAACATAGTGTGTCGTTTAAGTTCGTTCTTGATTTCGGCGGCAAAGATAGAGGCGGGTGCTGACAGCAAAAATGAATTTCCATTATTAATAAACTTCATGAAAACAGCCCTTTATTATGTAACATTAATGAAATATTTATGTAACGCCAGCATAACATCGGCACCTTTTCTTTGCACCCATTTAAGTAATGTATCATAGAAGCACACCCTTATGAACGACCTTTTAGACATATACAAGCGCATCGAATACCTCCGCAACAAAGGAGTGAAAATGAAAGAAATGGCAGACCACACCAACATGGCGGCGAGCGTCCTCTCCTCCCTCTACTCCAGCGTACTCCCCACCTACATCAGCACCCTGCGGAATGGCAGTACGGAGGAAGAATCCCTGGACTACGCCCTCTCCCAAGTGAACAACGTGTCGAAGAAGCGCCTCCTCGGCTCCCTCAAAGAACTGAAGGAACAACTTTTTGAGCTGGAGCCTGCTCCAGCCACGGGGCAAAAAGCCAACCCTTTCCTTGACATGCTGACCGAAGAGATGCTCCACTCGGCGCAGGAAGTGTACAATTACAGCGGCATCTACATCAGTTACAGCCTCTCTTCCTCCTCCAATGCCTTAAAGGTGGAGCCTTACCTGATAACCCCTGCCGACAGCAACGACCACGTCAAAGTGGTGCACATGAGTGCCTACAACACCACCCACTTCGGCACTGCTGTCTTCAACAACCACCAGAATGCCTATATCTTCTTCAACGAACGCGAGGCACCCCAACTGGCCTTGTTCACCATCTACCTGCAACTGCCCATGTACGACTTTCCCCACCTGCTCAAAGGGCTCTACCTCTGCCTGGACTACAACCGTAACCCCATAGCCCGCCGCATCCTCTTCATCAAACACTCGGACAGCACCTCCATGGACGACTTCCTGGAACTGAAAGGCCAACTCATCCCCCAAGACCAGCTGACCGACGAGCAACGCCCCTACTACAACTACACCTGCCAGCCGGGCGACTTCATCAAAACCTGCTCCGTCCCCTCTCCCCTGCTGAACGAGAAAGACCTGGAACGGGAGAAGCGGATGCTGGAAATCTAAGACAGCCCGGACAGTCCGGGAATTTTCACTTTGCAACCAAGTTGCATCTCCTTTCCGCTACCTTTGCAGCAGAAAATAGAAAATAGGAGGAAACAATATGAGTTGCAAATGCTGCTGCACACACGGACATACAGCGATACAAGAAAAAAGAAACAGTCTGCTGAAAGATTATTGGAGAATCATCCTCTCCGCCCTATTGCTCTTCGGAGGGCTCATCCTGAATGCTACTGACGCCACCTTCTTCAAGGGAGAGTATGTACCTTTTATATGGTACTTGCTTGCCTATCTCCCCGTAGGCCTCCCGGTGATGAGGGAAGCCTGGGAAAGCATCCTGCAAAAGGACGTGTTCAGCGAATTCACCCTTATGTCCATCGCCACCCTCGGCGCCTTCTATATAGGCGAATATCCCGAAGGCGTTGCCGTCATGCTCTTCTACTCCTTGGGAGAGCTCTTTCAAGACAAAGCCGTAGACAAAGCCAAGCGTAACATCAGCGCCCTGCTCGACGTACGTCCCGAAACGGCAACGGTCATCAGAAACGGCAGTACGCTTGTCGAAGCTCCCCAACGTGTGCAGGTAGGCGAAACCATCGAAGTAAAAGCCGGAGAGCGCGTCCCCCTGGACGGAACGATGCTGGACGAAGTTGCCGCCTTCAACACCTCCGCACTGACGGGAGAAAGTGTTCCCCGCAACATCCGCCAGGGCGGGGAAGTGCTTGCCGGAATGATTGCGACCGACAAAGTCGTACGCATCCAAGTCACCAAACCCTTCGAGAAAAGTGCTCTTTCCCGTATATTGGAACTGGTGCAGAATGCCTCCGAGCGCAAAGCGCCGGCAGAACTTTTCATCCGTAAGTTTGCCCGTATCTATACGCCCGCCGTCACCGGACTGGCGGCATTGATTGTACTGCTCCCCTTCCTCTATTCGCTGGCAGATGCACAATTCTCGTTCATCTTCAATGACTGGCTATACAGGGCATTGGTCTTTCTGGTTATCTCCTGCCCGTGCGCCCTCGTCGTAAGCATTCCGTTAGGCTACTTCGGAGGAATCGGCGCCGCCTCCCGCCTGGGTGTCCTCTTCAAAGGTGGCAACTACCTCGATGCCATCACCCAAGTCAACACGGTGGTATTCGACAAGACGGGTACGCTGACCAAAGGCACCTTCGATGTACAATCCTGCCAGGCACAACCGGGAGTTACGGAAGAGAAGTTGATACAGCTTGCCGCCTCGGCAGAGCGAAACAGTACGCACCCCATAGCCAAAGCCATCATAAGCTATGCCAAACAAAGAGATATAGAGCTGATTGCCACAACGGACGTTACGGAGATTGCCGGCCACGGACTGCAAGCCACTATGGATGGAACGCGTGTCCTGGTGGGGAACACCCGCCTGCTGACTAAGTTCGGGATAGAATATCCCGATGAATTGTCATCAATTGTCGATACGATTGTGGCCTGCGCCATCGGAACAAAATATGCCGGTTATCTGTTGCTATCAGACACATTAAAGGAAGATGCCGTCAACGCCGTCAAAGAATTAAAAGCTTTAAATATCAATAATATTCAGATATTATCGGGAGACAAACAAGCCATTGTTACTAACTTTGCAGAAAAGCTAGGCATCACCCAGGCATACGGAAACCTGCTGCCGGACGGAAAGGTGAAGCACATCGAGGCACTCCGCAGCAACCCTGCCAACCGAATAGCCTTTGTGGGCGACGGCATCAATGATGCCCCGGTTCTTGCCCTTAGCCATGTGGGCATCGCCATGGGCGGACTTGGCAGCGATGCCGCCATCGAAACCGCCGATGTAGTGATACAGACAGACCAGCCTTCGAGAGTGGCCACCGCCATTCATGCGGGCAGGCAAACCCACCGGATTGTCTGGCAGAACATCTCGCTGGCTTTCGGAGTGAAGCTGCTTGTCCTCATCCTCGGTGCCGGTGGAATCGCTACACTTTGGGAAGCTGTCTTTGCCGACGTAGGCGTCGCCCTCATTGCGATAGTGAACGCCATACGCATACAAAAACTTATTAAATAGAAAAAATGGAAGAAAAGAAATATTTGGACCTATTGGCCAAAAGGGACATACAGCCCACTGCCATCCGCATCCTGGTATTGCGCACCATGATGCAGGCAGGCCGTTCCGTCTCATTGCTCGACCTTGAAACCATGCTGGATACGGTGGACAAATCCACCATCTTCCGTACCCTTACCCTATTCCTCTCCCATCATCTGATACACAGTATAGATGACGGGACGGGTTCCTTCAAGTATGCCGTGTGCAGCGACAGTTGCTCTTGCGACGTAAGCGACCTGCACACCCATTTCCATTGCGAGAAATGCAACAAAACCTTCTGCTTCACCAACATTCCCACTCCGGTGGTGAAGCTGCCTCAAGGATTTACACTGAACAGCATCAACTATGTACTGAAAGGCATTTGTCCGGACTGTGCAGCAGAAGTCAACCGGGAGGCTTAGTTAAAAAATAAAAATCCATGCAGTCATTCATGTTCTTCTCTATCCTTAAGAAATAACATTGAGACAAACACATGGATACAAAAGCTCTTGTCACTTTATGCCAGAAGGGAAACGGGCAGGCCTTGAGCCTGCTCTACGAAAACTATTCAGAGAAAATGCTGAAAGTATGCCTACGCTATATTCCCGACCCAACGATAGCCCAAGATCTTCTTCACGACGGTTTTGTCATCATATTCACTTCCATTCATTCGCTGCGCAACCCGGAGAAACTGGAATACTGGATGAAAAAGATTATGAGAAACCTGGCACTGCAATACCTCAACCATGCCAATGCCAACCCCACCATCCCATTGACAGATATTCCGGAAGAGGAAGAGCCTGCTGAAAATCCTTTTTGTCCGGATTTCATTTCGTACGATAAGATGCTGGATATAGTGGAGAGCCTTCCGGAGGGCTACTGCAAGGTATTTAAACTGGCAGTACTGGAAGGATTGTCCCACAAAGAAATCGGAGATTTACTGGGTATAGCGCCACACTCCTCTTCCTCCCAATTGTTCCGGGCGAAAATTTTACTTAAAAAGATGCTGGCAGGATACCGTGTGTTCATTGTGTTGACAGTATTGCTTCTCTTTCCAACGCTGTATGACTATCTGTACAGAGAGAAAAAGAGTGTCAGGGAAAACCGTTTGTCCAAAGTTTCTTCCAGGCAAGCCGGAAGCACGCAACAAACAAAGAAAGCCGATACTCCCCGAAACGACGAACAATGCCATACCAAAGAAAATCTGAACAAAAGGGAACGAATCATCCCTCCCGTTCCTGTTTCCACAGAATGGCCCCTTGCCATACCCAAAATGAAAGATAGCATCCACAAATATCCCATACCCTCTCCATTCACCGGACAGACCATCACCAACCGGCAGATGGCTTTCGCCTCCTCCCCTTCCCCGATGCCGCCAACCCGCAAGAAGAAATCCGGGAAATGGAAGTTGATGCTGGCTGGTTCACTCGGACCGCAACTGGCACAGAACTTATATAAGCTGATTGCCACTCCACATACCGACGGCATTTCAAGTGACTTCCCTCAACAAGTCAGCACGTGGGAAGAGTATTATTCTTATCTGCACACCCGCTATCAGCAGGGTACTCTGGGAAAAGATTCCATCGGACTCATGCAGATTGCCCAGAATAACAGCGGCAGGATTGTTGAGAACCAGCAACATCATGCCCCCATCGTCGTGGGACTCTCTCTCAGCAAGAAATTGAATGAGCGTTGGAGTCTGGAAACCGGATTGCAATATACGCTTCTCAGGTCGGAGTTCACTACCGGCGAAGCATTCCGCATTCAAGACAACCAGAAGTTGCATTATATCGGCATTCCTCTCCGGCTTTCCTACCGTTTCTGGCATTACAAACGTTTCTCCAGTTATGCCACGGCAGGCATGCAGGTGGATATCCCCATAAAAGGGACACTCCAAAGCTTCCATGTCACGGACAGTATTCCACACAAGCTCGACAGCCAGCCGGTAAGTGCTCCCTGGCAGTGGTCGGTCAACACAAGTATAGGCATACAATATCGCCTCACACCCCAGGCAGGCATCTATCTGGAGCCGACTGTAAACTATTATATCCCCGACGGCAGCCAACTGCGCACCATCCGAAAGGAACACCCGTTCACATTCACCCTCCCGGTAGGCCTCCGCATTTCCTGGTAAAAAAACGATGCGCCACGCAGTCTTTTACCCGACTGATTATCTATTTATATGGATAATCAAACTCAAGAAGGAACAAAGAACATGCAGAAACGACATACCGACCGGGAAAGCTACTTTGGTGAACAGTCACAGACCAGCAAGAACTATTATATCCCCTACATAAAGGAAGTCATCGGACACATCCCCGATAAAGTGCTGGAAGTGGGCTGTGGAGAGGGAGGCAATCTGCTCCCCTTTGCCAAAGCCGGTTGCCGAGTGATGGGCGTAGACATTGATGCCATGCGAATAGAGCAAGCCAGGACCTTCTTCGCCCAAAGGCATCAGCAGGGACAGTTCATTGCCACCGACATTTTCCAGCTTAAGGACAAGGCTACGAATTTTCCCCTGATTCTTCTACACGATGTGATAGAGCATATCAGAGACAAAGAACGGTTCCTCTCCGGCCTACAAAAGCATTTGTCTGCCGATGGAGCTATATTTGTAGGGTTTCCCGCCTGGCAAATGCCATTCGGAGGCCACCAGCAGATAGCACACAGCCGCATTGTTTCACACTTCCCTTTTCTCCACCTCCTTCCCCGCACTTTATACAAATGGATATTAAGACTATGCGGCGAGCAGGAACACGCAATTACGGAGCTACTGGATATAAAGAGCACCGGATGCACCATCGAACTGTTCAATCGCATCGTCCGGCAAGCCAACTATCAAATCATTGACCGGAGACTGTACCTTATAAACCCACATTATAAAATCAAATTCGGCTTGTCCCCACGAAGGCTCAACGGAGTTATTGCTGCTATCCCGTATATAAGAAACTTCTTTTGTACAAGTTGCTTTTACATATTAAAGAAAGGGACTAAAACTGTTAATCACTACTGATTTCCCAGCTTTAGAATTGATTCCGAACCATCAATTTAAGATTATATATTCAGAAGAAATCATTAATTTTTTGAATAGCTCTGATGAAAGAGTGGGTGTAGAAACCCTCATAAACTAAAAAATCCCCCTCGCTGCAGATGGTTGTAGCGAGGGGGATTTCAATAAAAGAGGAACTTGCACTTCCTCCCTTTTAATGTTTTTACATCGTTACTTGGTTCATTACAGCCTCGTCAGGTGTCGTTCCTATTTCATCGGCAAATAATATGTGGGTGATAGACCCTCTCGGGGTCGGAGTTTCGATTTTAATTCTTTGACCTTGGTACATCTCCGGAATATCAACCAGCTTACATCTATGGGCTTCGTTATTGCCAAAACTGACATAATAGTCTTTCCCTATTACCAGCTTTACAGGTTTACGTTGAGAGAAATGAGTCGGACAAACAGAGCTATCCACTTTTATATCTATCACAAAACCAAGAGCGGATGTTACCTTAGATAGTATATCAATGCTCACATTATAAGCCCCTTTCTCTATCTTGGCTATATTAACACGATTAACACCACAAAGATTAGCCAATTCCTCTTGGGTCATATTTCTCTTCTTGCGAAGAATGGCTAACCGACTACCAATCCGTTCACGTTCTTTCAAAATCTTCTCTGTACATTTTCCTTCGTGAATTTTCATAAATCTGTTGCAGAATTTAAAGTGTTGCCCCCACTTCTAATAGTTATTGATTTTTGAACAGACAAAAGTAGATATTAATTTTGAATTGTAGCACATTTACTACAACTATTTTCTAAATGAATATAAAAGGTAGGGGGAGTAGAAGAAAAGAAAAAGCCCCTGAATTACTGGAATTCAAGGACTTACAAACTTCTTTTTACTATTTCCGTGGAGCTGGAGGGAATCGAACCCTCGTCCAAACGAGGAAATCATAAGCTTTCTACATGCTTATCTTTGCCTAAATTTTCGTGCAGCGGCAGAACCAAAGCCATCAACCGTTGCCTTATCCTCTAAATTTTCACCCGCGCCACGAGGCTGACACGAACTATCCCCGATTTGACTGCACCACTTTATCGGAATGCTTCGGAGCAACAGCTTCCGAGTGATGTCACGTCCCAGCACCTGGTGCCGGGATTAAGCTTCAATCTACTATACTTCGATTAAGCAGCGAGAGCGTAACGAGTTTCGCCAGATAAAATTTTGAGGACTGAGATTAAAGTGCAAATCAACGACGCACTGCATGCTTACTTACCATTTCTGCCCGCTGTCAAATCCAGTCAACCCCATGACTTTGTAACGGTCTGAAATTTAAAAGATTGCGTAACTCATTGCTAAGTAGGGAGGGTGAAAAAGGGATAAATGCTACTTTATTTTTCATCCTCTACCGCTTTCTTTGGCACAAAGATACATATTCTTTTATTAGCAATCACCATATATTTACAAATATTAGCTAATACTGACTTTTCGTGATAAAAACAATAATCCTCCATACATACAATATGTGCACCCCATTGTCATCAATGTTCAAACAGCTACCAAAGCCAGTATCCGTTGACGGAATTAACCCCTGCAAGAGGGAATCTCTATCTTCTGTAATGGATATTTGCACAGAAGAGATGGGAAGTTAACGGAAAAAGTCTCTGAAGTTAACTGAAAAACCGGAAAGAATTAAGGAAGCAATCTATCCCAAACTTTGGTTTTTTCATACCCAGCCTTGGGATGTCTAAACCAAGGTTGGGTTTAGACATCCCAAGGTTGAAAAGAAAGTTCTTCCGTACAAGCAACAATTCCGCCAACAGATTCCTATTATATAAATACACCCTCGTTTAACAGATGTAGCCGTAATACTTGTATACACCGCGATTGCATCTACTTTTCAGGTTATTATAGTGTTCTCTCTTTCTTTTTAAAAGTGAATGATATGTTTCGTCTAATAATGATTTGAATTCCCCGGTAGCGTCTTGGAGGATATTTTTAGTAAGAGGAAGACCCTTCGGACAATAAAAGCCGATACTTCGGACTATTTTATCCCTTTATTTCACACATTAGCCGTATTTTTGTCAACAAAAGAAACAATAATAACCAAGAGATTTTTAGAACATATCATGAAGAACCTTATTGCCCTAACCCTGCTGCTTGGAGGAAGCACACTGCTCTGCGCACAAAAGCCTGCCAAAACACCGGCAACCTACAAGCCGGTGAAAAGTGAAATGTACCGCAAAGGTTGGATAGACTTCAACAAAAACGGAGTGAAAGACGTGTACGAAGACCCCTCCGCCCCGCTCGAAGCACGCATCGAAAACCTGCTGCAACAGATGACGCTGGACGAAAAGACCTGCCAAATGGTCACCCTCTACGGCTACAAACGCGTACTGAAAGACGACCTCCCCACCCCCGAATGGAAAGAGCTGCTCTGGAAAGACGGCATCGGCGCCATCGACGAACACCTGAACGGCTTCCAGCAATGGGGGCTGCCTCCCTCGGACAATGCCTACGTCTGGCCCGCCTCGCGCCACGCCTGGGCACTGAACGAGGTGCAACGGTTCTTTGTGGAAGATACCCGTCTCGGCATCCCCGTAGACTTTACCAACGAAGGCATACGCGGCGTGGAAAGCTACCGCGCCACCAACTTCCCCACCCAACTGGGACTGGGACATACCTGGAACCGTGAACTGATTCGCCAAGTAGGACTCATCACCGGACGCGAAGCCCGCATGCTGGGCTACACCAACATCTACGCCCCCATCCTCGACGTAGGACGCGACCAGCGCTGGGGACGCTACGAAGAAGTTTACGGCGAATCTCCCTACCTCGTAGCCGAACTGGGCATCGAAATGGTGCGCGGCTTGCAGCACAACCACCAAGTGGCCGCCACCGGCAAGCACTTTGCCGCTTACAGTAACAACAAAGGCGCCCGCGAAGGCATGGCACGCGTGGACCCGCAAATGTCGCCGCGCGAAGTGGAGAACATACACATCTCCCCTTTCAAACGCGTCATCCGGGAAGCCGGCATGCTGGGCGTAATGAGTTCGTACAACGATTACGACGGCATCCCCGTGCAGGGCAGCTACTACTGGCTCACCACCCGCCTGCGTGGCGAAATGGGATTCCGTGGCTACGTCGTATCCGACAGTGACGCCGTAGAATACCTCTACACCAAGCACGGCACCGCCAAAGACATGAAAGAAGCCGTCCGCCAAAGCGTGGAAGCCGGGCTGAACGTACGCTGCACCTTCCGCTCGCCCGACTCCTTCGTCCTTCCCCTCCGCGAACTGGTGAAGGAAGGCGGGCTGAGCGAAGAAGTCATTAACGACCGTGTGCGCGACATCCTCCGGGTAAAGTTCCTCATTGGTCTGTTCGATGCCCCCTACCAGACAGACCTTGCCGGTGCCGACCGTGAAGTGGAAAAAGAAGAGAACGAAGCCATCGCCTTGCAGGCATCCCGCGAGTCCATCGTTCTGCTGAAGAATGCCGGTGAGCTGTTGCCCTTAGACATCAACTCCACCAAGAAGATTGCCGTCTGTGGTCCCAATGCCAACGAAGAAGGCTACGCGCTGACCCATTACGGCCCCCTTGCCGTAGAGGTGACCACTGTACTGGAAGGCATTCAAGAAAAGACAAAAGGCAAGGCAGAGGTGCTCTACACCAAAGGCTGCGACCTGGTGGACGCCCACTGGCCCGAAAGTGAAATCATAGACTATCCGCTGACCGACGACGAACAAGCCGAGATAGACAAAGCCGTAGAAAATGCCCGTCAAGCTGATGTTGCCATCGTAGTATTGGGCGGCGGACAACGCACCTGCGGCGAAAACAAATCGCGTACCAGCCTCGACCTGCCCGGCCGGCAGTTGCAACTGCTTCAAGCCATACAAGCCACGGGCAAGCCCGTCGTACTGATACTCATCAACGGACGCCCGCTCTCCATCAACTGGGCAGACAAGTTCGTCCCCGCCATCCTCGAAGCCTGGTATCCCGGCTCCAAAGGCGGAACAGCCCTGGCCGACATCCTCTTCGGCGACTACAACCCCGGTGGAAAGCTGACGGTGACCTTCCCCAAGACCGTAGGGCAAATCCCCTTCAACTTCCCCTGCAAGCCTTCTTCACAGATAGACGGCGGTAAGAATCCGGGGCCCACGGGCAACATGTCGCGCATCAACGGAGCACTGTACCCCTTCGGTTACGGCTTGAGCTACACTATCTTCGAGTACTCCGACCTCGACATCACCCCCCGAGTCATTACCCCGAACGAGTCTGCCACCGTCCGCCTGAAGGTGACCAACACCGGCAAACGCGCCGGAGATGAAGTAGTGCAGCTCTATATCCGCGACGTACTGAGCAGCATCACCACCTACGAAAAGAACCTTGCAGGTTTCCAGCGCATCCACCTTGAACCGGGCGAAACCCAGGAACTGTCCTTCACCATCGACCGCAAGCACCTGGAGCTTCTGGACACCGACATGAAATGGGTGGTGGAACCCGGCGACTTCGTGCTCATGGCCGGCGCCTCTTCCGAAGACATCCGCCTGAACGGAACGCTGACCGTAGAAGACTACCAGACCCGTGCCAAAGCCATTGAAGCCCAAAAACCAGCAAAGCGTGTGAGTGCCAGCACCAACCCAGAGGATGCCGAAAACGTGCTCGACGAAAAAATCAATACCGTATGGCAAGGAAATAAGGGAGATTATATTACCTTTGCCTTGAAGAACGGAGCCAAGGTAGATAAAGTTGCCATTGCCTTTACACGTGACAACAACCTGCCGGCAACCTTCGAAATCCAGCTCTCGGGCGGTGGCGGACAGTTCCTCACCGTATATTCGGGCACCGTCAGCGAATACGGCAAACTGATTTCCTATCCGTTCAAAGGCACTACCGCCAGCGACCTCCGCATCGTGCTGAACGATGACCGCGTCAGTATTGCCGAAGTTAAATTTTAATGTGCTAATGTGCCAATATGCTAATGTACCAATGACCATGCAGCATATACAGCGCAGCCAATTAGCACATTAGCATATTGGCACATTAACACATTAAATTAATGAAAACACTTCTTTTCTGTATGCTCGGATTAGGTTTGACAGCATGTGGCTCTTCTCCAAAGGGCACTAACGGTGACCAGGACGAACTCGCCATGCTAATAGGTACTTACACGAATGGCTCAAGCAAGGGTATCTATACCTTCCGCTTTAATCAGGAGACGGGAACAGCCGTTCCGCTCAGTTCAGCGGCATTGCCCAATCCCTCCTACCTCGTCCCCTCGGAAGATGGCGAATTTGTCTATGCCGTCAGTGAAATGAACGACAGCACAGCAGCCCTCAGCTCCCTTGCCTTCGACCGGGAAACGGGAGAACTGCGCCTGCTGAACACCGTTCCCACCTTCGGCGCCGACCCCTGCTACGTGGCCACCAATGGCCGGGAAGTGTTGACTGCCAACTACAGCGGTGGAACCATGTCCGTCTTTCCTTTACAGAAAGACGGCACTTTGGCTCCTGCAGACACGCTCTTTCAAGGCTCTGCCACCGGTCCCGACGCCATACGGCAAGCCACTCCCCACATCCATTGCACGGTCTTTTCACCGGACGGAAAGTATATCTTCGCCACCGACTTCAGTGCCGACCGCATCCTGCGCTTTGTGATGCACCCCGACAACCCTATTCCTCATGCTTCTCTGGAAGCCGTTGGCATTGAGGCAGATTCCGGCCCGCGCCATCTGACATTTAGCCCTAACGGGAAGTTTGCCTATCTCATCACCGAACTGTCCGGTAAGGTCATTGCCTTCAGTTACGACGACGGCTGCCTGGAACAGATACAGACTATCACAGCCGACACCGTAGCCGCCCGTGGAAGTGCAGACATCCACCTCAGTCCGGATGGGAAATACCTCTACGCCAGCAACCGTCTGAAAGAAGACGGCATCGCCATCTTTGCCGTGAATCCCGAAAATGGGACCTTGGCAAAGGTAGGTTATCAGCCCACCGGCATCCATCCCCGCAACTTCAACATCACGCCCAACGGTAAATACTTGCTTGCCGCCTGCCGCGACAGCAATGTCATTCAGGTATACAAACGAAACGAAGTTACCGGACTCTTGGAAGATACTCATCAGGACATTGTAGTCGACATGCCGGTTTGCGTACAGTTCGTCAGCTCTGTTAATAATTTATAAAGCAATATTTAGCAAAGATAACTTCATTAACTTTGTCCCTTAGCTAAATCAGTCTAAACGAATGTACATTATGAAGAAGAATATATTGATGCTCTCAGCTCTGTTCTTGTCTACCACTGCCCTGGCGCAAACAGACGTAACCACCGGTGTGATGCGTGGCAAAGACTACGGAGTGACCTATATGTTACCCAAAACAGAAATAGAAATCGTATTGCAAGCCACCAAGCATACCTACACTCCCGGAGAATTTTGCAGATATGCCGACCGCTATCTGCGTCTCAACAACGTGTCTGCCGAACCCGAGGAGTTCTGGACACTGGATAAGATAGAAACTCGCATAGCCGGTGTACCGGATAAGGACAACGTCTATTTCGTGAAGATGAAAGACAAGACCGTAGCACCCCTTATGGAGCTTACCGAAGACGGAATTGTCCGCTCCATCAACATTCCGTTCAGCGGCAAGCCTGCTGCCAAGACGCCCGAAGCCAAAGCCACCGAAAGCAGCATTGACCCACGCAGTTTTCTGACGGAAGAAATACTGATGTCCAACTCCAGTGCCAAGATGGCCGAGCTGGTGGCTAAGGAAATATACAGCATCCGCGAAAGCAAGAATGCCCTCCTGCGCGGCGAAGCAGACAATATGCCCAAGGACGGCGCTCAACTCAAGCTGATGCTTGACAATCTGAACCAGCAGGAAACGGCTATGACGGAAATGTTCTCGGGCAAAATAAAGAAAGAACCCAAGACATTCACCATCCGGCTGACGCCTAAAGAGATGAAAGATGAAGTGGCTTTCCGTTTTTCCCGAAAGCTGGGAGTGGTGGCCAATAATGACCTTGCCGGTGAACCGTATTATATCAGCGTCACCGACCTCAAAAGTCCCGATGTATCTGCCACCGAGGAAGGCAAAAAGAAAGTGGACGGTGTAGCCTATAACCTTCCGGGCAAGGCACAAGTGACATTGGTGTATAACAATAAGAAATTGTTTGACGACCAACTTCCCATTACCCAATTCGGCACCGTAGAATACCTCGCACCGGTACTGTTCAACAAGAATTCTACCATCAAAGTGCTGTTTGATACGGCAACGGGAGGATTGATAAAAGTGGATAGGGAATAAAGGAATTCTAATTCCGGATTGTCAACTGGATAAATCCATCCTTACGCAACTGCATTACGTAGGCGGTGACCCGGGGAATATAATTCTCTTCCTCCCCAAAGTGCCTGGCAAGTAGAGAGATGATTTCGCGCACGGTACGATGTCCATCTATCAGATTCCAGACAGCTGTACCGTGTTCTTCCAGCCTCACATGGATGTCAGGAGACATCCCCTTCGGCAATAAAAAACGACGCATCCATTCGTATTTAAACCGTGGGTAGGCGAGTACGGCGCACTCACCTTCCCATTCGGTTGTTATATGTCCACAGCGGACCGGAACAGCGTCCAACAGACTTACTTTTCCTTCGGGTATTTCCATCATACGGTATCCGCTTTTCCTATTATTTCTGAATATTAGGCTCTTCCAGCTTATAACCATACTTCTTGTCTGCCTTCTTCAGCAGTAGAGCCACTATAAGGGACAAGCAGGCAATACTGGTAAAAATACACATAGGCACCGTATAGTCATACATATTCGTTCCATCTGGTTTCTTGCCGGATATACAATAGGCATCAAGCACCCACCCTATCAATGTAGGAATACCCCAAAGACCGATATTCTGGATAAAGAAAATCAATGCGTATGCCGTACCCAACTGGCTTACCGGGAATATCTTGGCCACAGCCGGCCACATGGCAGAAGGTACCAGCGAGAAAGCGATACCCAAAATTATCATCAGCACAATAGCTACCAGCCAATAGTTTATATCGGGAATAGCATAAATGAAATGCACACATATCAGCATGGCCGAGCCCAGCAGCATGATAGATGCGGACTTACCCCGCTTGTCAATGAAACCACCAAAGACCGGAGTCAGAATCAGCGCTCCCAATGCCGGAAGTCCGGCAAATGTACCGGCCACATTCTCATTGATACCGTATTTGATAATCATCAACTCGGAAGCAAACTTCTGGAATGGGAATACACAAGAGTAGAACAATACACACAGCAATGCTATCAGCCAGAAACCGGGATTGACCAGAATATTCTTCACATCCTTAAAAGAGAACTTCTCTTCCTCATCTTCCGTACCGGCAGCAATGGCAGCAGCTTCCATCTGTTTGTCCAGCTTCTTGTCCATCACTGCAAAGACGAAGAAAGCAATCATACCGCCCAACAACAGAACCAAACCCAACAACACCGGTGTGGAAATACCGAAAGCGCGGGCCAAAGGAATGGCTACGGCATAACCGGCTTGCGAACCGATACGTGCTAAAGCGACTTGTACCCCCATAGCCGTGGCAAGCTCTTTCCCCTTAAACCACTTGGCTATGATTTTGGAAACTGTAATACCGGCGACCTCCGCTCCTACTCCAAAAATGGAATAACCGGCAAAAGCAACAAACACACCCGTTTTATAGCCAAATATTTCATTGATTCCGAATAAAGTCGCGTCGGCACCGGCAAGTCCCGTCATTGCATAGTATTCAAGTGCTGTACCACCTACCATCAGGATAGTTGCCAGCTTTCCGGTGAAACGGATACCAAAGCGGTCGAGGATTAATCCTCCCCAAATCAACATCAGGAAAAAAACATTCAGAAAACTATAACCACCGGTAAAGAATCCGAAATCGGTACTCGACCAAGCCAAGTCCGTTTCCAACATTGTCTTCAACGGTGCTACCACGTCGTTTACATAATAAGCTGCCATCATCGTGAAGGCAACAATCACCAATGCCCCCCAACGGGTAGCCTTGGAATCATTCAATTTAAGTTTGAGTTGTTCTGTCATTGTACTATTTGGATTTCAATTTATTAATCAGATTGCATAAATTGCTGACAAAGGTAAATAAATACTTCATCAAAACGAAAAAAGGCTGACACCTTTTCAGTATCAACCTTTCTCTTATTTTTCCAAGCGGGAGTCATCCGCAATATCCTTATCTTATTCTGCTGCAGGGGCTTCTGCTGCAGGAGCAGGAGTTTCAGCCGGAGTTGTAGCTGCAGGGGCCTCCGATTGCGGAGCTTCTGTACCTACGGGCATGTTATAAGGATTAGTTTTTTCTTCTTGTTGCGCCTGTTCCAGAATCACATCACCGCCCTTGCCTGTGGAAGAAGGAATAGTGTAAGCAGAAACAATACTGAAGACTACCATGACAGCTGCCAGAGTCCAGGTTGCTTTTTCCAAAAAGTCCGTAGTCTTGCGCACACCCATAATTTGGTTGGATGATGAAAAGCCTGATGCCAGACCACCTCCTTTAGAATTTTGAATCAATACAATGAAGCACATCAGCACAGATGCAATCAGCATTAAGATAACTAATAATAAATACATTTTGTTATTTTGATTTAGCGTTAATAATCAATTTCTCCAAAAATCTGATTTGGTCTGCAAAGTAAGCATTTTTTTTTGGATAATTCAAACTTAATTTTTTAATAATTTCAAGCGCCTTGTCATATCGGTGCTGTTTTATATAGATTTTGGCTAAAGTTTCCGTAAAACAGCTATCGTCCAACTCTTCCGTTACCGGCGATACTGAGGGTTCTTCCTCTTCTTCAGTCTCTTCCTCCTTCTCTACAAGAAACTCCCTTCTCGTATCCGAGGCATCCGAAGACTCACTCTTTTGGATAAAGTCATCTATCAATTCATGCCCGCGCAGTTTAGGCACTTCCGACTCATCTTCTGCATCCACACCGGGTTCTTCCTGCATTAAATAGGCCGTATAATCCACCGCATAATCCAGCTCCGTATGCTGTGAATGCTCTTCGGGAACAGTAGCCAGAAATGCGTCAATCAAGGAAAGGGTACGGTCCACACTCGGCTCTTTCTCCAAATCGCCGGAAAACAGCGACGAGACCTTCCGGGATTTCAAAGTATAGCGGTCACCCTCTATAAAGTAAAACAGCACACGACGGTCTGCCACATACAACACAGCCTTGCGCAACTCCGCGCCAAAGTTGATGTCGTGCAGCAGATAGAGGTTTTTCAGATAGAGCAAACGGAGCGACTGGAAATAAGGATAGCGTGCCACCAATGTGCGAAGCTCGTACAAAGTATCCCTATTCAGCGTCTCGGGATGCTGAATCCATTGTTGCAAATGGGTAGGCGTCATGAGTTTACCAGTTAGCTACAGTTGCATTGAAAATCTGTTCGGCAATGTCTTTCACCATCAAGGTTATCAGCTGGTCCTGCACTTCGGTCAGCAATTTTGAGGAATCATAGGTCTGGAAAGCCGAGAACTGCTGTTCAAAGTCCTCCTCATGGTTCGTGTTATTGGTGTAGCGCACGTTGACAGTCAGCGTCACCTTCACCTTCGAAGAGTAGCCGCTGGCATCCACCGATTCATTATATTGATTGTAGCCGGTTATTTCTCCGTCTATTTCCAGGTCTCCTCCGGAATTCACCAGTTGCAGGCGAGTCTGCTGAATGAACATATCCTTCATTTTCTGGTTAAATTCTGTTGCCAGCGGTGCATATACATACTCTGCCCGGTTCTGGAAATCGGCAATGGAAATCGTTTTTACCTTTGTATAGTCGATAGAGCTTATCGGAGCAAGTCCCAACTTCATACTACATGAATTCACCAGAAATAACAAGCTTACCAACAAGGAAGCAAATGCCGCTTTTTTAATCCAATCCATATTCTTTTATCTTTCTGTATAACGTACGCTCAGAGATATTCAAATCCTGAGCCGCACTCTTACGCTTGCCGTGATGTTTTTCAAGCGCCTTACGTATCATTTCTTTCTCCACTTCATCCAGGGAGAGTGACTCCTCCACATATTCTTCCGTATCCTGGAAATCATCGTCCACCGGAGTAACCGGCTTTACCGAAGGATGTATAATGGTGGGGACACTGGATGTTACCGGAGGTACCACCGCCGGAGTAGCCGGCGTATAGTAGGCCGATGTGGCAACCGCCGGATTGGCTACCGTTCCCCTTTCAGCCATAATCTCATGCACCAGCTTTTTCAAGTCCGTTACATCCTGGCGCATATCAAACAGAACCTGGTAGAGAATTTCCCGTTCACTCCCGAAGCTCTTGTCCTCCTTCACTCCAAACAAGGCAGGCAGGCGCTGCATATTGTTCTGCTCAGGCAGATAGCCCTTCAGTATGGATGCATTGATTTCACGATTGGTCTCAATGATGGATATCTGCTCGGTGATATTCTTCAACTGGCGCACATTACCCGGCCATGAGTAGCCCAGCAACACTTGCTTGCCGTCTTCCGTCAGCTGAATGGCAGGCATACGGTACTTTTCTGCAAAGTCCGAAGCAAACTTTCGGAACAGCAGCACCACGTCTTCACCGCGTTCGCGCAATGGAGGGACCTGAATAGGAACTGTGTTCAAACGGTAATACAAGTCTTCACGAAAACGTCCGTCAGCAATGGCTTGTGTCAAGTTTACATTGGTAGCGGCAACAATACGCACATCGGTCTTTTCCACCTTAGAAGAACCTACTTTGATGAATTCACCGCTCTCGAGCACACGCAACAAGCGTGCCTGGGTAGGCAAAGGCAATTCGCCGACTTCATCAAGGAAGATTGTTCCACCGTTGGCCTCACCGAAATACCCCTTCCGTTCACCAATAGCCCCGGTAAACGCGCCCTTCTCATGACCGAACAGTTCCGAGTCAATCGTCCCTTCAGGAATGGCTCCACAGTTCACGGCGATGTACTGTCCATGCTTACGCCGGCTGTACTGGTGTATTATCTGCGGAAAACTCTCCTTTCCCACACCACTCTCTCCGGTAATCAGTACAGACAAGTCGGTAGGCGCTACCTGGATAGCGATATCAATGGCACGCATCAGCGCTTCGTTGTTGCCGATGATGCCGAAACGTAATTTTACTTGTTGTATTTCCGCTTTTGTCATTCTACAAATCTTCTTCTACACTATCGAGTTTCAGTTTGTCGCTATCGTCACGTTTCTCGTAATATTGCTTGCGCAGCGGATTTGCATGCGCCTCTTTCTCACGCTGGCGGTTACGGAACACATCTATTGCCACATAGATAGCCTGCCGGAATGAATCTTCAGAGGCAATTCCTTTCCCGGCAATATCGTAGGCCGTGCCATGAGCAGGCGAAGTGCGTATCACCGGCAAGCCGGCAGTATAGTTCACGCCCTCGTCCATAGCCAATGCCTTGAACGGTGCCAGCCCCTGGTCGTGATACATGGCCAGGATACCATCAAAATGGGTAAAGTTATCTGAGCCCATAAACCCGTCTGCCGGATAAGGACCATAGCAAAGCATACCCTTAGCAGCCATTTCGTTGATGGCCGGAATGATAATCTCCTGCTCTTCAGTTCCCAGCAATCCGCCGTCTCCTGCATGCGGATTCAGCGAAAGCACTGCAATACGCGGTGCGCTGATAGCAAAATCCTGCTTCAAGGAGCGGTTGAATATCTTCAGTTTCTCTTGTACCAGTTCTTTGGTGATGCTTCCGGCTATCTCTTTAACGGGAATATGTCCGGTCACCAATGCTACCCGGAAGTCATCTTTCATCAGAATCATAAGGGCCTTCTCGCCATCTCCTAATTTTTGCTCTATATACTCCGTATGTCCGGGGAAGGCAAACTCCTCCGACTGGATGGTATGCTTGTTGATGGGAGCTGTGACAATCACGTCTATCATTCCCTCCTTATATTCCTCAATGGCTTTTTCCAGTGCACCAAGTGCAGCTTTACCAGCTTCAACGTCAGGTTTAGAGAACTCAACCTTTACTTCATCATCCGTGCAATTCACTACACTCAAGCGATTGGGAACCGCTTCGGAGGCAGAGTTGACGATACTGAAATTGGTAGGCAAGTCCAATGATTTACGATGATAAGCTGCCACTTTAGGCGAACCGTAGATAATCGGTGTACACAATTCCAGCATCACCGGGTCTACAAACGTCTTTAAAATCACTTCATACCCTACACCATTAATGTCGCCTTGTGTAATGCCGACTCTTATTTTGTTGTCTTCCATTTTTATTACTTATTATTAGTAGTATCTTTTGAGGTTACGCCTACCGGAATTTCCGCACCTTCCTGCTTACTGCCAGGCAGTTTCAAGGTATAGAGCGAAGCCTCCATCTGACGTACCAGATTACGTTTCATTTTATCAGGTGAATAAATAAATATTTCAGATACGATAATACGCTGATTGGCCTTGTCCAAACGTACATGCGATACGAACGGACCGCCCATGAAGTCACCCTTTATGCGCCACAAGCCGCGAGCCTCCAGTGCATAGTCTCCCTGCACACTGATGGGGCGTACATCGGTCATCAGAGAATCCGTCGACATATACATACCTTCACGGGCACCAGGGATATTAACCTTCATCACGGAATCGCGTTTATGAACAAAATATTCTTTAGTAAACGTATCCTTATCCGTATAAGGATAAGAGTAGATTACAAAGTTCTGGTCGCCGGTAGCTGCATTCGTACCTGCCCAGAAGAAGTTCTCACCCTCCTTGGTAGATGTCAGTTCGCCCGGCACCCATACATCGCAATCAAACTGGCTCTTCACCTTCGTTGCTATATAGTCGCTATGCTTGTCCTTCAATACTGAAATCTGACGATTCATTTCCGCATGGGTAAAGAAATCGATGATTACCTGCCTGTTCTCCTCCACAAATTTCTCGAACGAAGCCTCGTCCGGTGCCTGAATAGTGAGAATAGACTGAGGAGCAGCATATACATTCCTTGCATACTTGAATTTAGGCTGGGTATAGAGGTCCTTGTTCACATCGACAATAATGATATTGCGAATCAGTTTTAAAGTGGCATCATAATTGGAAGGGGCAGTATACATGATTCGGAATGAACGTTCTGACTGGGGAAGCCCCGGAACATCAGAATCAAGCACATCGAAAAGCGCCCTACCGGCAGGACGTTCCCACAAGCCGGGCTCCACCACTACCAGAACTTCATACGCACGACCGCTGGAGGTCGGAGTAAACACACCCTTTTTACCACCACCGCAAGCGGAAAAAAGCGTCAGTACGAGAACCATACTCAAATAAAACAAGTGCTTTCTCATATCTCTATCATTTTAGTTTTTCACAAAGCTACGAAGAATGCGTAATATCCTCCCTACCTAAGTTAATAATTTATATTAATTCTTCTTTATTCTCCTCCTGCTTGGCAGTGGACAACATGCCACAAGCGGCAAATATATCCTCTCCACGCGATGACCGTATAGTGGTAAACAGACCGTGCGAAGTCAGATAATCACGGAACGCAGTCATGGTTTCCATATCAGCCCCTTCAAGATTCACTCCAGGTATGGCATGAAAACGAATCAGGTTAATCCGGCAGTCCAGCCCACGTAGCAACTTCAGAAGTTCCTTTGCATACGGTAACGAGTCATTCACTCCTTTGAAAACAATATATTCAAAAGATAGTCTGCGCTGTTTGCTAAAATCATAGTTTCTTAACAATTCAACAATCTCCGTGATGGAGAAGGCCTTCTCTGCCGGCATCAGCTCGCGACGTTGCAAAGGTATCGGCGAATGAAGGCTGATAGCCAGATGGCAGTCCGATTCCCCAATAAAACGCTGCAAGCCCTTCTTCAATCCCACTGAAGAAAGGGTGACACGCTTGGGACTCCACGCATATCCATAAGAGGCGGTCATTATTTCCAGCGCTTTCAATACCTCGTCCAGATTATCAAGTGGTTCGCCCATGCCCATCATTACCACATTGGTAAGCTTGTCCCTTTCGGGCAACGAATTGATTTGATTAATAATCTGGTTGGATGTCAGATTGGCAGTAAAACCTTGTTTGCCGGTCATACAGAACTTGCAATTCATCTTACAGCCCACCTGCGAGGAGACACAAAGCGTAGCCCTGTCTTCGTCGGGTATATAGACAGCTTCCACGAAATGCCCCTCGCCTGCCCGGTACAAGTATTTCACCGTACCGTCTACAGAGCGCATGGCATCTACCGGCGCTTCGGCACCTACCTCATAGATTTCTTTCAGCAATTCCCGATGCTTCAACGAAAGATTGCTCATTTCGTCTATAGAAGTCACCTTCTTGTCATACAGCCAGGAAGCTATCTGCTTGGCAGAGAAACCGGGCATTCCCAGATTCTTCACCACATTCTGCAATTCAGAGAGCGTCAAGCCCAATAGAGGTCGTTTCTGCATATCGTTTTTCATTAAAAACAAAACTCTTTCAAGAATGCAAAGGTAGGAATAAAGTTGCACAAAGACAACGGAGAGTATAGAAAATGAAATGTACAGAGAATGAAAAAGCCGCCCGGGAGTACCGAACGGCTTTTCAATATGGGTTTTCTATTCTTAGAAGAATAAATAACGTTGGTCTTTTACGTTGGCTTTCAGATACAAGTCACTGATGAACTGGCTTGCCATGCGTGCATGCATGTTAGCCAAGTTAGCCTCTTCAGTTTCCTTGTTGAATGTTTCGTTCAGCTTCTCTTTTGCATAAGGTTGCAGAACGAATACACCACCGTTACCCTTGATAGGAGCACTCAGCTTGTTCACTTCGGCAATAGAAGCGTATGCGCCTACCAGAGGTTCGCTGCTACGCAATGCCGGGATATAGGCAGGAGCAGAGAAAGTAACGTGCTTTACAGAATCACTAACAGCATTTGCCATATTCTTGTACTGCTCGAACGAAGTTGCATTGGCAGCCTTCATATCAGCCATAATCTTCTCTGCTTTCTTGTCACGGAGAATTTCAGCTCTCAACTGGTCCTTTACCAAAGCCAGTGGGCGATAACCTTCAGGAACAATACTTGCAACACCTACTACCAGCATACGGTCGCTCTCGCCACATTCGTACAAACCGGAAACTTCACCGGCTTTTGCCTCAAACGCCCATTTCAAAGCATCTTTGGTTCCTCTGATACCACCGATACCATGTTCAGAGCTGTACAAGTCGGCTCTATCCAGCAACTTGTAACCGGCATCTTCCGCATTGGCAATCATTTTCTCTAAAGTATTGTTTGCAGCGATGAACTGGCTAAACTCATTGTATGCCTTGCTGTAAGTTTCCTTGCTGAATTCTACCGGACGCTTGATAACGGCTACCTTATATTTATCCTTGACAGCCTTCTTGTTGGTTACTTGCAAAATGACATTTGCTTGTCCCAACGCCAGATTGGTCAGTTCGTTCTGTCCCAAAGTTGTGACAGCGGTAATGTATTTCAAGTTGTCACCGTCAATCTGTGCGCCTTCGTAGTTAGCAGAAGAAATCCAGGTAGGCTCACCGGTCTGACCGTACTTCTTCGCAACTTCAGCAAAGCTGGCACCACCCTTAATAGCATTGTAGATGCTGTCGGCCAAAGTCTTCGTCTTTTCAGCATCTTCGGCAACTACCTGAATCTGACGGAACTCGATAGAGTCCGGCATGACAGCAGTAGCCAATTTCTTGAAAGAGTTGAGAGTATTGTCCGATACGTTATAATAAGGTCCGAATACGCCACCCACTGCAACAGAGTCCAAACGGGCAGTCACATCAGCAGGCAAAGACTTGGCTGTGTAGAATAAATCCGTGTAAGGAGCTTCGGAACCGGTAGAACGGATGAAGGTAGTATAGTCGGAAGGATTGGCAATAAGCTGTTCGGTATATTCCTCCATTTCCTTTTGGAGAGCAGCCTTGTCTTCTGCACTTGCAGTTACCTGCACATCAATAAACTTGATATTGCGAGTTTCCACATATTGCTTGAACTGTTCTTTCTTCTTGTCGTATGCAGCTTTCAAATCGGAATCCTTGATAACGATGGTAGAGTCAACGATAGAGGAATAGGGAACTGCAGCAAGCAGCAGGTCTGACTGCTCTACTCTTGCATCAAAAGCGTCCTGAGCTTCTACCGGGTTGGAGAAAAGAGATTTTGTAATCAAAGCCTGATACTTTTCCTGAAGACGTGCCTGGATAAGGGACTTTTCAAGGAAAGACCAGAACTTGTACATGGATTCATAGTATTCTGCATATTGTGAAGGCATCTGTGCCTTATTCATTTTTGAATAGTCCACCAAGAACTTCTTCAACATATCCTTATCAAACGCACCGGTCTGAGGATTACGGAACGGAGTCTGTTGCAGCATCGGATGCACACCGGCATTAATGATAGCCTGAATCTCAGCCTTCGATACAACCAGACCGAGTTTCTTTGCTTCCTTTTCAATCAGCTTATTATTGACGTATGTTCTCCATACTTCATCTTTGATTTGGTTTGTCTGCTCATCGCTCAATGCACTGTTGCCACTGGAGAACTTGATGACTTCTGTATATTCTTCTACCAATGCTTGAAAATCCTGAGCGGAAATTGATTCCCCGTTCACTTCACCTACGTCTTGTGACTGGTGTGGCTGAAGCACTTTCCACGCGTCACCTGCGATGAAAGCAAACAGCGCCAAACCAATAACAATCACCAATAAAGGTCCTTTAGACCGAATGTTTTGTAATGTTGCCATTTTAGTTAATATGATTTATTTGTTTATTATTATTTTCCTAACATGTTCATTTTAGCGCACGAAGATACAAAAAATGCTAATACGCATCCATTTATTCTTTAAAAAATTACGCCTAAATGAAATTATTCAATGACTTTCAGTCTTACCAACTCAATTTTAGTGGCTGTTACCTTGATTATTTTAAACTGATAATTATCCACTTCAATCACTTCATGCAGTTTCGGGAAACTTTGATAACGGTTCAAAATCAGACCGCCCACTGTCAGATAATCATCCGATTCCGGCAGGTCGAGCCCGAAAGTCTCATTTACCTTTTCTATTTCCAGACGGGCCGAAAGCACATATTCACGTTCACCCAACTGCTTACACACATAGGATGTGTTATCATGCTCATCCTCAATATCGCCAAAAATTTCTTCCACCAAATCCTCTAAAGAGACGATACCCGCCGTACCACCGAATTCGTCCACCACTACAGCAATCGTTTTTTTCTGTTGCATGAACAGTTTCATCAGTTTGTGGGCCGACATCGTTTCGGGTACAATAGGCACTTCCTTCACGTTATTCCTCCAGTCCACCGGATTCCTGAACATCTCCGACGAGTGAATATATCCCACCACATTATCTATATTTCCATCATATACTATGATTTTGGAAATACCCGACTCCACAAAAAGACATTTCAATTCTTCCAATGTAGTGGTCAGATCTACAGCTACCACCTCTGTACGCGGTACAATACAGTCGCGTATCTTTATATTCGAAAAGTCAAGCGCATTTTGGAATATCTTTACCTCTGCATCCAGTTCTTCTTCACTTTCCGCATTCTCTATGCTCGACTGGATGAAGTAATCCAAATCCACTTTGCCAAAAGCCTTGGCCGACGCCTCCTTGTTTACTTTCATCCCAAATATCCGAAGGAACAGATACGACAATCCCGATGCAAACTTTGAAACAGGAAACAGAATGACATAACATATGAATAAAGGAATGGCACATACCCTCAGCATCAGATTGGGATTGATTTTAAACAAAGTCTTCGGCAAGAACTCACCGGTTACCAAAATAATAAGAGTGGAAATTACAGTCTGCACCAACACCATTACAAAATGATTGGAAATAATTCCGGCAAGAAGATTCACCTCTATGATTTGTGCCATCAAGATACCATAAATGACAAGCGCGATGTTATTACCCACCAGCATGGTCGAGATGAAGTTATTCGGGTTGCGAAGGAAATAGGAAATGATACCGGAAGTGACGCCTGACTTCCTTTCCATCTCAAAGCGCAGTTTATCTACGGAAACAAAGGCAATCTCCATTCCTGAAAAGAAAGCAGAGAAAGCCATGGTTATCAATAAAAAAATAACGGTATCCATTTTATCAATTTATGGTATCAGTCTGCAAGCTGTCTGCTGCGGCAGTCTCCTCGTCAACATAGAAGATACCCTCCGGCTTGCGAATCGTGTAAACAGTCATCTGCTGATTGGATTCAAAGCCATGTCCCGTAATGATACGGTCAGGCTGCTCGATACGGATAAACTCATCCGAATAAATTCTTTGTGCCCGCTGGTCCCAATACAGCAGCTCTGTATCAAACTGCTCACCTTTCAAATTCTGTATATGCACATTCCCCATCAGTTTCCACAACTCCTCCTTATTAAAGAAGTAGGCTGTATCAGCCTTGATACTTGCCTCCACTTGGAAGATAGAGTCGAACTTCTCCAAATAGACCCCCTTTTCAAAAGCCCAGTAAGGAGGATTCTTCCGGTCAAAGACCAGCCACTCTTCCGTATTGATGCGGTAACGCGTTACACCGGAATCAGAAACCAGTGTAGTCACCCCGCGGGTATCCATCACTGCCATAGAGTCACGCTCGGTAATGGCATCTCCCAGCTCCTTCTTCTTCCCGGAACACGAAGAAAATAAAAGAAGCATAACCATTGCCCCAAGGACAATGGTTATGCTCGCATTTTTATGATAAACAATGTTGATGGGTTGTAGCAACATGATTTTATCTGATAGTTGTAGATTCACCTATCCATCCACCGATAGTGATACGGTCACCAGCTTTGTAACCCAACATAAAGAGGTCTTTAGCCTGGGGAGTGTGGCGGGAATAAGTACTAATCAATTCGTTAGCACGTTCTGTAACTGAAGGATCTACAGCTTTAGCTCTCTGCAGCTTGTCAATTACTACAAAGTAAGTACACTTATTCAGAGCAGGCTCATCGGTCCAGTTAGGATTGGAGCCGTAAAGCTGTGCCAGTAAAATATAAGGCTCTCCATAGTTCTCCTTAAAGCTCATAGCCTTTTGGCAGTAGCTTCTTGCCTGAGAGAGTTTCTTGGCCTGCATCAAGGCTGCGGCAGTAGCGTATGCCATTTCAGCCTTCTTGTCATTATCTGTTTCTTTAGCCAATGCTTCATCAAAATACTTCACGGCATTGTCATAGTCACCTTTCTTATAGTACATGTATGCTACACCTACAGCTGCATCGGCAGTCGGGTCAATCTGATACATGTACTCAGATGCCTTGAAGTAAACTTCGCTTTCGTTGCACTTCATCAATTTCAGGATGTTCAATGCCTTCTTCAAGAAAGCGGAGTCAGTCTTGCTTGCTTCCACCTTAGGACCATAGATATTCTGCAAAGATTCACAATCAGCTACACCACTCTGAATGAACATGGCCACGAGGTTATCCTTGATAGCTTGCAAGTTAGCCTTCTTAGCTTCCTTGGTTTCAGCAGCAAGTGCGTCATCTGCATACTTGGAAGCATCAATATAATCCTGGAAGAACTGGTCGGTATGATTATCATCAGCCTTTACCTTCTGCATGGAAGTATCCAGGAAATAGTGCAACACCGCACCTTTGGAACCACCCTTTTCAGCATGAACAGATTCTTTCAGCCAATTATAAGCCGTATTAAGGTCCGGAGCAGGAGCGAACTGAAGATAATCCACAGCTTTGGCACCCAAGGCATCAGCCACACTCGGCACGCCCTTCATTCCCTTACCAATGAATTCAGGAATGTACTTCATTCTCAAATCATATACATCCATCAACTCATCAAAATACTTCTTGTAATCAGCAGAATTTCTATCCTTAATCTGACTCAAGAAACCCACTAAAATCTTCTGAGCATCTGTAAATGTGTAATACCGCAGTGTAGGACAATCCTTCAATACAGCCATACAAGGAGCGTATGCATCCTTAAAGTTACCAGCTCTCACTGCTTCATGAGAGATACTACTGTTCGAATTACAATTTTCAGTCTGTGCGAAAGTGCTGGTCACTCCACCCGAAAGGAGCAAGACAGCCACAAGCGTCTTAATTTTCATTGTATTTAAATTTTAGTTGTTATATTTTTGTCTATTCAATTTCCATTAATCCACTTTACGCTTGAAGAACCAACGTTCGTTAAAGGTTACTCCGATACAAATGCGCAATGTATTTTCGTTCAAGAACGCTGCTTGGGTTCCTTTGGTTCGCACGTATTGCGCAGAAAGGCTCAATACAGAACGGGTTCTCGGTATGGGTAATCCAAAACCGGCAGTAACACCATATTCATCAGCGGCACGTACACCGTCTATCTTATAATAAGGTTTGGAATAATAAGCTCCCAAACGATACTTCACATGAGACAAATAACTTCTTCCCATAGGATTCGGCAGATACTCTGCACCAACGGATATTCTTCCACGGTCGCAAAACGCCTCGTCATTGTTCATATAGCTCACTTTGCTCCAATTCTGGAACATCACATCCGCTCCTACCGTCAGACGATTGTCGTACACGTACGTCACACCTGCGCCAAATGTTGTCGGAATGCCGCAAGTAACAATAGTATCCCTCGTTGCCGAAGTAGCTCCCGTATTGCTATCACCAGTCTGCGTAACTTCGTACGCATCGTTACTCAAATCATGCCCCGGAGAAAAGACGACTCCCAACGTTGCAACATGCTTTTTCCCAAACTGATGGGTGTACTGCGCTCCAAAATCCAACTTATAACTCTTTACAGCCACATTAGACTGTATTGTAATAGGAAATACACTTGAACTGGACGGAAAGGTTTCCGCAGCGGTTCTTGTTATATCTCCCCAAAGATACGAAAAATTCGCACCGACAGAAAGATTTTTAATTATTTTAAAGCCCGCACCTAAATAAAGCTGATGCAGACCTCCTTCTCCCGAATAGCTTACCGTCGTAGATTTGTCTGGGAATTCCGTATCTTCCCGGTACTCTCCCATGCTGTATCCCACATTCGAATAAGGCAACAATCCCAAGCTTATGGCAGCCCATTTACTTGCACGAAACTGCATCGTGATGTAATCAAAACTGGAATTCTTGGCATTTCGTTTCAGAGTACCGTTACTGAGGTTTGTATTCTGTAAAGAGACTGCTCCATCAAAGATAAAAGTCAGCGAATCTACCGCCGTATAGGATGCTGGATTAGCGAAGTTTGTCTGATACTTGTCTCGTAAACCATAGGCAATACCACCCATCGCCCTGCTGTTACTTGAGCCTTGTTCAGATAACTGTCCATATCCATATCGTGTATAGGGAGAATTTGTATTATTTTGAGCGACTGCCGCTCCTGATAATATCGTGAGCAAGAGCACTAACAGTGTTTGTCTATAGCCTGTCATTATTATAGTTTAAAATTCTATTTAATCCTTTCAACACTAAAAATCTGTCTGCAAAGATGATACTTTTTAAGTTTGTATCAAAAGAAAAATCATCCCCGCCCGTTAAAAAAACCAAAAGTTCAGGATATTTATGCTTCATAGCCGTAACGTAACCTGAAATTTCATATTCAATACCCTTCAGTACTCCGGCACGGATAGCTGTATCGGTATCCTTCCCCATGGGCACCATCCGCCCCTCAAGAGCCACCATTGGAAGCCGTCCGGTAAACTGATGAAGCGCCTTGAAACGCATCTGCAGGCCGGGAGAGATATTCCCGCCATGATAGCGGGCAGCAGCATCAACAAACTCATAAGTGATACAGGTACCGGCATCAATCACCAGTATATCCCTGCCAGGAAATTGCTCATTGGCTCCTACCACTGCCGCCATACGATCATACCCCAGCGTCCGGGGAGTTTCATAGAGGTTTTCTACCGGAAGAGAAGTCTTTTCATTGAGCCACAGAATGGGGACAGCCATATCTTCCAGTTGCGACAACACCTCTCTACTCAAATCAATGACAGTAGCCACTATCGCTTTTTCAATCGTATATGTACGGCATACTTCAGGCAACCGTTCCAACGTCAGATTGGAGTCATACACCACCTCCACGATACGTCCACCATCAAACACCGCCATCTTGGCGATTGTATTTCCTATATCAATAATGAGATTCACCGTATTGCATAAATTTAGCGGCGCAAAGATATAACATTAATATTGAAATTCAGCAGAAACCATCTCTTTATTAGAAGAACAACTGCACAAGAATTCTTATTCACATCCACACCAAACAACCACAATGCCACTTTTACATTCTGTTGAGATTTATTAAAGCCGCAACATCATACCACAACCACCTGATTATCAATACAACTAAATGCGCTACATTCAGTATACGACTGAGCCCTATTCAGTATACGATTGAATGGCATTCAGTATACGACTGAATCAGGTTCAATATACCACTATTTCTTGCACCCGTATCGTTTGTAAATAGAAAATACCTACCACTCGTACTCGACAGTTGATTCAAAACAACCAATAATGCGAATTAAGAATTGTATCAAGTTCATAATTAAAAAAGATTCTTCGGACACAGATGACCGGAATAACGCGAATAACCGCTTTAGTTCCTAATCACAAATTGGGATAATATTAGTTTTTTCCGTAAGTTTGCAGCATGAAACGAAGCCTACTTATACATATATATATAGTAATCTTTTTCTTCTGTTTGCCTTCAGCAAATGCCCAGGTGACACAACAGCAAAAGACTGCTGCAACAGACTCCGTACGCGTCAGCCTACTGACTTGCGCTGCAGGAGGAGAGATTTATTCCCTATTCGGACACACTGCCATACGGTACGAGAACTATACACGTGGCATTGACGCCGTCTTCAATTACGGCATGTTCAACTTCAACGCCCCTAACTTCATCTTCCGTTTTGCCTTGGGAGAAACGGATTATCAACTTGGAGTAACCGATTATGAGCATTTCGCCGCCGAATACAACTATCTGGGACGCGATGTCTGGCAACAAACGTTAAATCTAACAGAAGAGGAAAAAGAACGCCTGATAGCACTATTGACAGAGAACTACCGCCCTGAAAACCGAGTATACCGCTACAATTTTTTCTACGACAATTGTGCCACCCGCCCGCGGGACCAGATAGAGCGTGCCATCAACGGCACTCTGCAATACGCTGACAATATGACTGCTAACAGTACGGGAATCTCTTTCAGGGATTTGCTGCATAAATACAGTGAAGGCCATTTGTGGTCACGTTTCGGCATGGACCTATGCATGGGCAGCAAAGCAGACGAACCCATCAACCGGCGGCTGGCAATGTTCGTCCCCTTCTACATGCAGGAGTATTTCAATAAAGCGCAGATTGTGGACAAAGAAGGACAAGCACGGCCACTGGTTGCCAAAGAAGAAAAAATCGTAGTAACGGGTAAAACACCAGCCGACTTCGTCAGCAGAGGCATCACACCGATGCAGTCGGCTTCGCTATTACTGATACTTGTAGCAGGCATCAGCATTTACGGCATACGAAGAGGGAAAACTCTTTGGGGCATAGACCTCATACTCTTCTTGGTTGCCGGAATGGCTGGATGTATACTGGCATTTTTAGCACTATTCTCACAGCATCCGGCAGTAAGTCCCAATTATATATTATTTGTATTCCATCCATTTCACCTTTTCTGCCTTCCATTCATGCTATCCAGGGTACGAAAAAGGGAAATAAGCCGCTATATGCTGGTTGATTTTGTAGTTTTAACACTTTTTATAGGGCTTTGGACAATAATTCCGCAGAGAATTCCGCCAGCAGTATTACCTTTGGCACTGTGTTTGCTAATACGTTCTGCAAGCAACCTCATTCTAACATACAAACGAAGGTAATGAAAAAAGGACTGATAACTTCCATACTCGCACTTACATTCAGTGGTCTGCAAGCCCAACCGCTGCCTGCCTCCCCAAAGCTGGTGGTAACATTGACCATTGACCAATTGCGTACAGACTATATGGAAGCATTTTCATCCTTATACGGAGAAAAGGGATTTAAGCGCTTACTGCGTGAAGGTAAAGTATTCCGTCAAGCAGAATTCCCTTTTTGCGGAACGGACCGAGCCTCGGCCATTGCCGCCATCTATACCGGAACAACACCGTCCATGAACGGTATCATTGCAGAGCAGTGGCTGGATGCAGGTACACTACGCCCCATAAACTGTGTAGAAGACCCCAACTTCATGGGCAACTATACCGACGAAAGCACTTCCCCCTCCCAATTACTGACCTCTACTATTGCCGACGAGCTGAAAATAGCTACCCGCAACAAAGGTCTGGTCTATGCCATCGCACCTTTCCGTGATGCCGCCATATTGGGTGCCGGACACGCGGGGAACGGTGCTTTCTGGCTTAATAACAATACCGGGAAATGGTGCAGTACGACTTATTATAATGAATTTCCGTGGTGGCTGAGCCAATACAACGACCGGAAATCTCCTGACTACCGTATCAAGGATATGGTATGGACACCTGCACTTCCTTTTACCAACTATACATTTCTGCCCGAATGGCGCAACGAGCCATTCAAATACAAGCTGGATGGTGAACGGACAAACAAGTTCCGCCGCTTGATAACCAGCCCTTTCATCAATGAGGAAGTCAACCTGCTGACCGAAGAGCTGCTGAATAAGAGCACTATCGGACAAGATGACGTGCCCGACCTATTATCGCTGACTTACTACGCAGGAAATTATAACCACCGAAGTACGCAGGAATGTGCCATGGAAATGCAAGACACCTACGTACGACTGGACCGTAGTATAGCTTCCTTATTAGAGCTCATAGAACGTAAAGTTGGGCTCCACAACGTACTTTTCTGCATCACCTCCACCGGCTATGCCGACCCGGAAGCTGCCGACCCGGGCGTATACCGTATACCGGGTGGTGAATTCTACCTGAACCGCTGTGCCGCCCTGCTAAACATGTACCTCATGGCATCCTATGGCGAGGGACAATATGTGGAAGCTTATTATGACCAACAAATCTATCTCAACCATAAACTTATTGAGAACAAGCAGCTGAGCCTGACTGAAATTCAAGAAAAATCTGCCGAATTTCTGGTTCAGTTCAGTGGCGTGAGCGAAGTATATTCAGCTCATCGCCTGCTTTTGGGCCCCTGGTCACCGCAAATAGAACGTATACGCAATAGTTTTCATCGCAAGCGCTCTGGCGATTTGCTCATGGAAATACTCCCGGGCTGGACTATCATGCAGGAAAATAGTACTGATAACCGTGTAGTACGTACGGCCGATATTCCTGCTCCCCTCATTTTATTGGGAGGTGGAATGAAGGCTGAAACCATCCGTATACCCATCAGTATTGACCGCATTGCCCCTACCTTGGCAAGTGTAATGCGCATCCGCGCCCCTAATGCAAGTACAGCATCTCCCCTTGACTTTTGATTCTAAAATAATCTGTGCAAATCTGGATAATCTGTATAGAAATCAGTAACTTTGCACGCTCAACTAACTCAGCAATAATAATAAAAACAAATATATAATGGGATTTAATGAATTTTTAAGCTCGATTTTCGGCAACAAATCCACACGCGACATGAAAGAAATACAACCGTGGGTGGAGAAAATCAAAGCCGCTTACCCGGAAGTAGCCAAACTCGACAACGACGCCCTACGCGCCAAGACAGAAGAACTGAAAGCCTACATCCACGATTCGGCAGCCGAACAACGCGCCAAAGTGGAAGAACTGAAAGCCAGCGTTGAAGATACCGAACTGGAAAAACGCGAAGACCTCTTCAACCAAATCGACAAAATCGAGAAAGAGATATTGGAGATTTATGAAAAAGCGCTGGACGAAGTATTACCCACCGCTTTCTCTATTGTAAAGGAAACAGCCAAACGATTCTCTGAAAATGAAGAAATAGTGGTTACAGCTACCGATTTTGACCGCCAACTGGCTGCCACTAAAGACTTTGTACGCATCGAAGGCGATAAAGCCATCTACCAGAACCATTGGATAGCAGGTGGTAACGATACTGTATGGAACATGGTACATTATGATGTACAGCTATTCGGTGGTGTGGTTCTACATAAAGGTAAGATTGCCGAAATGGCAACCGGTGAAGGTAAGACATTGGTAGCTACCCTACCGGTATTCCTCAATGCCCTGACTGGTAACGGCGTGCACGTGGTAACAGTGAACGACTATCTGGCAAAACGTGACTCCGAATGGATGGGTCCTCTTTACATGTTCCACGGTTTGAGTGTAGATTGCATCGACAAGCACCAGCCCAACTCTGATGCCCGTCGCAAAGCTTATCTGGCAGATATCACGTTCGGTACAAACAATGAATTCGGTTTCGACTACCTGCGTGACAACATGGCTATCAGCCCCAAAGACCTGGTACAACGCCAACATAATTATGCCATTGTCGATGAGGTGGACTCAGTATTGATTGATGATGCCCGTACTCCGCTGATTATCTCCGGACCGGTTCCCAAAGGCGATGACCAACTCTTCGAACAGCTCCGCCCGCAAGTGGAACGTCTGGTAGAAGCTCAGAAAAAACTGGCTACCCAATACCTGGCCGATGCCAAGCGCCTGATTGCATCAAACGATAAGAAAGACCAGGAAGAAGGCTTCCTCGCTTTGTACCGCAGTCACAAGTGCCTGCCCAAGAACAAGGCACTCATCAAGTTCCTCAGCGAACAAGGCATCAAGGCCGGTATGCTGAAGACCGAAGAAATCTACATGGAGCAGAACAACAAGCGCATGCACGAGGTGACTGACCCGCTGTACTTCGTTATCGAAGAGAAAATGAACAGCGTGGATTTGACGGACAAGGGCGTAGACTTGATTAGTAGCAATGTAGAGGACCCCACTTTCTTCGTACTCCCCGATATCACAGCGCAACTCTCTGCCTTGGAAAACGAAACAGAGCTGACAGACGAACAGCGCCTTGAAAAGAAGGATGCCCTGATGACCAACTATGCCATCAAAAGCGAACGTGTGCATACCATCAACCAACTGTTGAAGGCATACACCATGTTCGAGAAAGATGACGAATATGTGGTAATTGACGGCCAAGTGAAGATTGTGGATGAGCAGACGGGACGTATCATGGAAGGACGTCGTTATTCTGACGGTTTGCACCAAGCCATCGAAGCCAAAGAAGGCGTGAAAGTAGAAGCTGCCACCCAGACTTTTGCCACCATTACATTACAGAACTATTTCCGTATGTACCACAAACTATCCGGTATGACCGGTACGGCAGAAACAGAAGCCGGCGAGTTGTGGGACATCTACAAACTGGATGTAGTGGTCATTCCGACTAACCGCCCCATTGCCCGTAATGACATGAATGACCGCGTTTACAAGACAAAACGTGAAAAATATAAAGCAGTCATCGAAGAGATAGAAAAAATGGTGGCAGCAGGACGCCCCGTACTGGTGGGTACCACTTCTGTTGAAATCTCTGAAATGTTGAGCAAAATGCTTACCATGCGTAAGATTGAACATAGTGTATTGAATGCCAAACTGCATCAGAAGGAAGCGGATATTGTGGCTACTGCCGGTTTGAAATGTGCTGTAACCATCGCTACCAATATGGCCGGCCGTGGTACCGACATCAAGCTGAGTCCGGAAGTGAAAGCTGCAGGCGGTCTTGCCATCATCGGTACAGAACGCCACGAATCACGCCGTGTGGACCGTCAGTTACGTGGTCGTGCAGGACGTCAAGGCGACCCGGGTTCTTCTGTATTCTTCGTATCTTTGGAAGATGACCTGATGCGTTTGTTCTCCAGTGACCGCATTGCCAGTGTAATGGACAAACTGGGTTTCAAAGAAGGTGAAATGATTGAACACGGCATGATTTCCAAATCCATTGAACGTGCGCAAAAGAAAGTTGAGGAAAACAACTTCGGCATCCGTAAGCGTCTGTTGGAATATGACGACGTGATGAACAAGCAACGTACAGTAGTCTACACCAAACGCCGCCACGCTTTGATGGGCGAACGTATCGGCATGGATATCGTGAACATGATTTGGGACCGTTGTGCCAATGCCATTGAAGCGCCCGACTACGAAAACTGCAAGATGGATGTGCTCCAGACACTTGCCATGGAAGTACCTTTCACCGAAGAGGAATTCCGTAATGAGAAGAAAGAAAAACTGGCAGACAGAACTTTTGACGCTGCCATGGAACTCTTCAAACGCAAGACAGAACGTATGGCACAGATAGCCTATCCGGTCATCAAACAAGTATACGAAACGCAGGGACACATGTACGAAAACATACTTATCCCCATCACAGACGGAAAACGTATGTACAACATCTCCTGCAACCTGAAGAGAGCTTATGAGACAGAATGTAAGGAGGTGGTGAAGTCATTCGAGAAATCCATCTTGCTGCACGTCATCGACGAAGCATGGAAAGAAAACCTGCGCGAGCTGGACGAGCTGAAACACTCCGTGCAGAATGCAAGTTACGAGCAGAAAGACCCGCTGCTGATTTACAAGCTGGAATCTGTGAACTTGTTTGATGCCATGGTGAATAAGATTAATAATCAGACTATCTCTATCTTAATGCGTGGACAAATCCCGGTACAAGAGGCTCCGGCTGAAGCCCCTGAGGCTCCCCAGGCTCCCCGCCAAGTAGAGGTGCGCCAGGCTGCTCCGGAACAACGCCAGGATATGAGCAAGTATCGCGAACAGAAGGTTGATTTGAATGACCCGAACCAGCAGGCCGCTGCGGCACAAGATACGCGTGAACAACCAAGACGCGAACCTATCCGTGCCGAGAAGACCGTAGGACGCAATGATCCTTGTCCTTGCGGAAGCGGTAAGAAATACAAAAACTGCCACGGAAGGAATGCATAAAGCAAAGCTATAAAATGATAAGGCGATAGGGTGATAAGATGATACCGTCAAGTATCTTTTATCACCCTATCACTTTTTCTCCTACCACATTATCACATTTTTTATTCGTTCCAGCTTTTGAATATTCAGCTAAAAGAGTACTTTTGCTCCAAAGAACAAAACCAAAGACTATGACCAAATATCACTATTGTCTGTTATTGATGGGGTCTCTGCTGTTAGGCAGCTGCCAGAGTGTAGAACAACTGTCCATTGATTATATGCTTCCGGCAGAAGTCAGTTTCCCGGCAACACTGAAACGTGTGGCTGTTGTCAACAACATGCCAAACGTACCGGACAACAAACTCATCATCACTGAGGAAGAACAGAAAAAAAGCGAGAATGAGGTGGCACGCCTCACCAACTACTACAATGGAGACGCCGCAATAACAACCGAATCCCTTGCAGAGGCCCTTGCCAACGAAAACTACTTTGAAGAGGTTGTGATATGCGACTCTGCCCTCCGGAGTAAAGACATCAATCCCCGCGAAAGCACATTATCGAGAGATGAAGTACTGGAACTTACACAGAATTTGGACGTAGATTTCCTGATAGCCCTGGAAAACATACAAATGCGTTCCAATCGCAAGATAAGTTATATGCCCGACTGGGGTGTGTTCCTCGGCACAGTGGATGTAAAGGTATATCCTACCGTCAGAATATATTTACCTAACCGCAAAGGTCCTATGGTGACCGTCAACAGCAATGACAGTATTTTCTGGGAAGAGGCAGGAAATGGTGAAGCGTCAGTACGTTCCCGCCTCATCAGCGAAGAAGACATGGTGAAGCAAGCATCTGAATTTGCAGGAACGGTTCCGGTAAGACATCTACTCCCCTATTGGAAAACCAGTAACCGCTATCTCTTCAGTGGTGGTTCTGTAAATATGCGTGACGCAGCCGTATATGCCAAAGAAGAAAATTGGAGTAAAGCAGTAGAGCTCTGGAAGCAGACCTACGAAACAAAAAAAGGAAAACAGAAAATGTATGCAGCCTATAACACCGCTTTGGGCTACGAAATGCAAGACAGCATAGATACTGCCTTGGAATGGGCATTAAAAGCGCAAACCCTTGCCCGTGAGAAAAGCAAGACAGACAAAAAAGAGACAGGCGAAATACATGATGGAACCATCTCCTATTATATCTTTATCAGCATGTATGTAGACGAATTGGAGAAACGAAAAGAGGGAATGGCACGCCTGAACATGCAAATGAACAGATTTGATGATGATTTTTAGTCAAATGATGCAGAGATAACCGTTTTTTTTATACCTTTGAACAACCATTAAGAAAAGAAAGTTATTATGAAGCTCAGTCAATCGTCATTAGCACTCTTGGAGGACACTCTTAAAAAAGCAATCGGCAAATACACCTGCGGTTGCGAACAGACTATCGTTACAGACATTCATCTGCAACCGAATCAGAATTCGGGCGAACTGTCTATCTTTGATGATGAAGATGAAGAGCTTGCCAATACTTCCATTGAAGAATGGATGACATACGAGGGGGATGATTTCTACGAAAATGTAGAGCGTATCTTGTCCTCACTGCTCTGCAACATGAAAAATGAAGGAAAGTTCGACAAGCTGACTATCCTGAAACCATTCTCTTTTGTACTGGTGGATGATGATAAAGAAACAATAGCAGAACTGTTGCTGATGGATGATGATACTCTATTGGTCAATGAAGAGCTACTGAAAGGATTGGATGAGGAACTGGATTCTTTTCTGAAAGAGCTGCTGGAAAAATAATATTCCAAACAATCAGCCTATAAGGAAAAGAGACCTTCTTATAATAAATTAGCCCCTGCGATATAAAACGACCGCAGGGGCTAATTCTTTTTTACCTATACAATACCTAACGTATCTTAATTCCATAGAAAGAACTTGAGGTGGTAACAAAAAGCATATCCTTCTGCCTTCCACCAATTGCCAAGGAAATCGGGCGTTCTTCTATCTGAATACGTCTCTGCTCTTTACCATATTTGTCATAGACAAATATTTCACCATCAGCAACATAGACATTTCCGTCAGCATCGGTCACATTACTGTATTGGCCATAAGGACATATTATTCCTTGTTCTGTCAAACGGCCATCCCCACCAACGGAAAGTTGTACTGTCGTTTTATTCATCTCATTTACAATATAAACCGGTTCTGACTGACCGGGAACTGTAACAGTCAAAGCACAAGAACGTCCCAAATCATAGGTATCCGGAATAATTGTCACGCCATCCGGAGCGACAAAACTATACTCAGGCATACTGGCAACCACCTTGTCAAAGTCACCTCTCCAACGACTGGAAGGGTGAATGACTTTCTGTATATTCTTCATACCGGCTGTAATGACACGTGGCATAGGCTTCATCGTAGCATCCACGTTATCCGGATTAAAAGAATACCCCCAAGCACTCCAGCCACTGTTACCCCAACCACTGTACATCGGATTATCATCCGGCAAGCGCACTACCGTTTCCTGCTTGCCGTTCACCAGATAACCCGGCTGAGGGTCATAGCGGAAAATAACCAGCAGATTGTCTTGCGTATCAGTAGTCAATGTAAAAGGCTTCCAGGGATAATCGGCTATCAAAGTAATCTGCTCCGTGTCTGCCGACCATTTATAGATTTTCTTCAGACGGTTTTCACAGAAGTAGATATTTCCTTTACTGTCGGTAGTAGCTCCGGAGGCCAGTTCAAAACCGGTAGCCAGCTTCACTGGCTTGTCCATGACCGTGCAGGAAGGGCGAAGGCTCTTCTCGCTACCCGAAACAGTGAGACGGGCAAAGTCCCACGAATAAACGGGCAACTTCTTATTCATATCATATATAGGAAACTCTATGACTGGTAATATCTGCGTATAATTGTGCATATTACGGAAAGTGATATTCTTGCAATCCCATATGCGGAAACCTATCCTCTTCGGCATAAAGGCACGGATTACGCGATACATCCACACATTTACCATTTCGATATTTTGACAGTTGGACATTTCTGCCATATAACAATCAGGCCCTTCACGACCTTCTTCCTCAAACTGGAAAGCATAAATTTTCCAGTTGGCCACATTATGGAAACGGGCTTCAGTACGGACATGATGCTCCAAAGACATGGCATAAATACGTCCCGGAGTCTTCGTTTCGCTAATATAAAGCCCACTGGCAGCATACGTACTGGCTGTCCAAACATCCTTAATTGTCCCGCCGCCATTGTTTGTAATCCACAAACTCCAATACTGGTTGTCCCAAGCCATATCCTTACCGGTTTCCATGACCGGAGAAGACGGGGAACTAATTCGACGCTCGCCCCTGCGGTAAGACGACTGTCCGGAAGCATTCGGAGCAGGTTTACGCAAGGTACCGTGCCCACCTACAAACTTCACATCATTCAAGTACGAGCGCTCACCCGCCATCCATTTACAGCCGACAGCACGGTAATTATACGCACCGGTATTAATACCTATGCCATTCAGCATGTCGTCGCCGCCTTCGGAAGATTCAACCAAAGGCACAGGCACGCCGAAACCACTGAATGCAGGCTCGCTTTCCTTCAACAGAAATTGAGTCCCAAAAGGATGCAGCCCAATCAGCTTAGTACCGGGAGACAGCTTCAATGTTCTCGTCAGGCGATACCAACCCTGGGGCACATAGATGTTTTTATGCAAAGAGACAGCTTTCTCAAAAACTTCCGTATCATCAGTCTCGCCATCACCTTTTGCCCCTAAGTCTCGGATATTGACCCATGTCTCCATTGCCGGAAGAACCGGAAGGTCCTTGCCAAGTGTAACCGGCAGTTTTGCCACCGGCTCTATTTCACATATTTCCCTGAAAGAAGAAACATCATTCAAATCCTGATACACCAGACCGTAAGTAAACTCCTTGACTCTGTACATTTTTGCTTTTCCGGCAACTTTCTTTCCACTTTGAGCATAGCCCACCAGTACGGGAACATTCCTGCAATCCACATTCACCAGATTCAATTGCGAAAAAGTATTTCCCTCTACGCTTACCCTGACACCGGCTTCCGAAACATTCTCCCACAACGAATTCTCCACATGAAGGCGGTCTGCCAGATTTTCTGCCATTTCAAAGGCAACGGGCGTATTCTTCACATGCATATTGACGATGGCAAACCCCACCTCCTTTGAATAGACAGCCGCCTTTCTCTGCCCCTCAAAGTAAGTATCGACCATCATCATAGGCCACCCCGGAGAAGTCCTGGAGGAAATTATCCCATATTCACCGCCATAGAACCTGACGTCTTCCAGTTCATTGCCAACATCATACATGCCGGCTTTCCCCGAACCAATCCGAATGTCGCAATGATTGATAAATCCATGCTGGGCAAAATGCGCACGAATGGCAACGGCTTGAGGATTACCTTTGTCTATACGGAAATCCACATTGGACACCGCACTATAGAAAGTACCTGCACCGGCATCCGAAGGCTTCCTGCCCTCTTGTGCCAGCCCTCCCGTAAACCATATCATATAATTTTGAGTAGTCTGAAAACCGGGTGTATCGGCTCCCAAATAAATCACCGGCCGTTTCTTTCCATAACCAATCAGCCGAATGGATGAGGGAATTTGAATCGTCTTGCTAATGCGATAATTTCCTTCCGGCAGAAACAGTATCCCAAAGTTCTTTTCGCGCTTCACCTGATTGATTGCCTCTTGAAGTGCATCGGTCACGTCGGACTTTCCATCAGCCTTGAAGCCGTAATTCTCCGGGGTAAAGTAGAATGCTTCCGGATCGTCCGGTCTTTGCGTATAGGCGGAACCACCCTCTGCCGCCCACCCGGACGGCATATTACCGATAATCCAACAGACTATCAGCAGGTATCTCATTATTTGATAATTTCTCATTACGCAGATTGTTTTAATATGGATTTTCCTTATTTAATACGTACACCAAAGAACTTGGAACGGCCTGTGACAAACAATGTATTGCCATCCTTACCGCCAAACTGTAATGTGGACGGACGTTCGGGAACACGAATCATCCCTTTCTTCTTGCCATCCTTATCAAATACATATATTTCTCCGTCAGCCACATACAAGTTCCCTTCCTTATCTACAGCAGAACCAAATTCGCCCTGCTCCACAAAATAGCTCAAGTTGGAGAGCGTGCCGTCATTGGCCACATCCATCTTCACCATTCTGCGGTCATATTCATCAGATGTATAGAAAGGCTTTCCCGGATAGGCTTCCAGCAGGGAAGAACTACGTGACAAGTCGAAATAATGAGGAATGATAGTTTTTCCATCCGGTGCCAGGAAGCACATTTCAGGAACATAGACCGACACCGCATTGAAATCGTGGAAGTCTCTCCAACGGTTAGAAGGATAAAGAGCCTTATACACGTTCTTCACTTGACCCATCGGAACACGCGGCAACAGTTTGATGGTCTCTTCCGGATTTTCCGGGTCAATGGAGTAGACTCTCATTGTATATGCGGAATTACCATATCCGCTGAAAGAAGTACCTTTTGTATCAGGCATTACCGGCATTTCCTCCGGCTTACCATTAATCAGATATCCCGGCTGCGCATCATATCTGAACAATACCAACAGATTATCTTCTGAATCAAAAGCCAGATTGGAGGGTTTCCACGGGAAATCGGCTAACAATGACAAGCTGTTTGTCTCGATGGACCATTTAAAGATACGGCGCATCCGGTGGTCACAGAAATAAATATTCCCTTTACTATCACGTGCAATACCTTCGGCAAATTCAAAATCAGAGGCCAATTGGTTCATTTTACCTATTTCATTGCTCAACGGCTGTTTGTGCGGTTCCTTGCCGGTCACAATCAGGCGAGAGAGTTCCCACGGACGGATATCAATATCCTTGTTTACATCAAAGACTGCAATATTATTGGTGTATTTTATTTGAGAATAATTGTGCAGGTTCAGGAACGCAATATTCTCACAATTACGAATGCGAACAGAACTATGATAAGGTTCATTGATACGGATTACACGAAACATATACAAGTTTGCAAACGTCATATCTTTACAGTCGTCCATCTCAATAGGCTGGCATTGCGTACTCTCGCGGCTTTCCTCTTCTGTCTGCATACAATAAACTTTCCAGTTGGACACTTTGCTAAACCGTACTTCATTCCTTACATGATGTTCAATGGACATAGCATATACCCGTCCCGGAGTACTAGTATTATTGGCATAGAAACCGTTGGTAGCATAGGAAGTTGCTGTCCAAATATCCTTGAACGTACCGCCACCGTTGTTGGTTACCCATAAACTCCAATACTGGCTATCCCAAGCAAGATCCATACCGGATGCCGCTACAGGATTATCGGGAGAACTGATGCGGGAAGTGCGGTTCCATGAATTTCTTTGAGCCGCATTGTCTCCATCCGTCGGTCTGGGCTTTCTCATACCTCCATGACCACCGACAAATTTCACGTCATTCATATAAGAATCAGCATTGGCCATCCACTTTACACCTACAGCCCGATAATTATATCCACCGGTATTTATACCTATGCCAACCAGCATATTCTTACCACCAACAGAAGACTCTACCATTGCCTTCGGACTACCGAAACCACTGAATGCAGGTGTACTCTCGTTCAACCGGAATTGGGTGCCAAATGGATGAAAACCTATCAATTTAGTATCCGGTTTCATCTTTAATGTTTCGGTGATACGATACCAGCCTTGAGGTACATAAATATTATCATATTTGTTTATAGCTTCCTGAATAACCTTGGTGTCATCCGTCTCACCGTCTCCTTTCGCACCGAGTTCGCGGAGATTTACCCATGTTGCCATTGCAGGCAGTGCAGGAATATCCATCAGTTGGGCAACCGGCATCTTTTGTAAAGGTTCAACATCCAACAGGGTTTCATATTCCGGCATATCAACCAAATTATCCATTTGCAGACCATGATCATATGACTTTACCCTATATATTTTATGGGAAACTTTAGTATCTGTATTACTACGGGTATATTTTGCCAATATCGGCACATTCTTACAATATACATTGCGGAAAGTTATCTGATTATTGCTATTATTCTCATTAGTAATAATCACGGCAGGACCGCTCACATTTTCAAAATAGCTGTTCTCCAAGAACAGTTTGTCACAATAATTAGGGTCAATATCAAATACAGCCGGAACATTCTTGGCATAAAGATTCACCATTGCCAAACCAGACTCCTGACAACGAAGTGCCGCCATACGCTGCCCCTCAAAATAAGAGTCAACCATCATTACCGGCCAGCCCGGAGAAGATTTAGTGGTATAGATACCATAATCGCCTCCATAAAAAGCAACATTTTCCATTTCATTGCCGACATCGAACAAACCTGCCTTACCTTTACCGATATATATTGCGACATAACTGATAAAACTATGCTGTGCATAGTGTGTACGCAATGCCACTGCATGAGGGTTGCCATCTTCAATACGAAGATTGATATTGGACATTGCACTGTAGAAAGTACCTGCACCTGCATCACGGGGTGTCTGTCCTTTTTCCACCATCCCACCAGTAAACCAGAACATGTAGTTCGCTTTTCCTTTATCAGTCGGAACTTCTTCCTGAAAACCAGGAGAATTCTTTGCAAGAATAAATTCCGGACGTTTTTCTCCATAACCTATCAGACGGATAGCCCCAGGAATATAGATAGTCTTGCTGATTTTATATTTTCCTTCAGGAATAAAAAGAATGCCGAAATTCCTTTCTTTCTTCACTTGGTTAATGGCTGCCTGCAAGGCATCCGATACATCCATCTTTCCGTCTGCCTTTATTTGATAGTTTTCGGGAGTGAAATAAAACGCCTCCGGGTCAACCGGCTTCTCAGGGTAAATTGAATTCAATTGTACAGCATACAGTTGCGTGCAAATCATCCCCAACAACATCAAAAGAATAGTACTCAATTTTTTCATGGTCTTATTTTTTTATGTAGGATTAAAAAGATGCCCTGTAAAAGCAGGGCATCTTCTACTACTGTATATTATAATTTTATGATTACCAACGGTGCATAGTTATGCCGTACTGTACCTACTCCAGAAACGTCAGCCAACGCCCCTATCCTGAAGTAATAGCTCTTGCTATATTTAAACACGCCACCATTCTCCTTCAAATCAATTGTCAAAGAATAAACGGTTGCAGAATTTATCTCTGCTGTCGGGTTAAATGTAGCCTTGTCCGTTCCGCCACTCAAAGTGTACTTCACGCTATTGCCAACCCACATATCAGAAAAAGCGAATAATTGGATTTCTTTCACCTTCACCTCCGGCTTACCTGCCTCCAGCGAAAATGTAGCCGTAACAATATCGCCATTTCTTGTTATGCTCGGATTCTTAATGCGAATATACGGAATTACTTTAAAATCATATACATTATCACCGGACTTTACTACAAAATCCTTTATTTCGAAAGGATAGAAGTTCCCATTCTCAAACCTGACATCATATGTTGCTGAGAATACCAGATTATTACGATACTCACCGGTATTCATAATTACCCAAGTCTGGTCCGTAGGATTAGTAAATCCGTGTTCTCTGACTATAATAGCAGAACCATTGTTCAAATCGGTACCTACCAGTTCTCCGGTCTGTTCGTCAAGGATAGAGCCATGAATGGAAGCATCCGGACCATCATAATTATCTATTTCACACGAAGTCAATGCGAAAAGGCAACATGAAACTAAAAGCAATATTTTTTTCATAATTCTTCTATATTATTTTATTAATAACCCGGATTCTGAACCAAACCGTTGGTATTGACACCCGTAATACTTCTATAATAATTATTCGGCTGGAAAGTATAGCCACCACTCAATTCATCCTTAAAGAAATTAGCCCTTACAAAAATATACTTCGGAGTCTGTTCACGAAGGTCAATCATGGGTACCAGAACAGTGCGGCTGGACTGATTGAACACAGTATGAAACTCTCTACGACGCATCAAATCCCAATAACGCTGCCCTTCAAAAGCCAATTCTATACGACGTTCTTTCAGCACATTCTCCAAAGTCAAAGGAATCTCATCGGTATGGGCAGCCCTTTTGCGCAAGGCATTCATATATTTCTTTGCAAGAGCCGCATCACCTTTCCCACTTCCATTTTCAACCACAGCTTCCGCATAGTTCAGATATATTTCGGACAGGCGCATATCGATATAGGACATGGTGGAAGAATTCTCACGACCAGAAACAGACTGGCCTTCCGGCATATATTTACGGATAGAAAAGCCGGTTGTGGAAAAATTAGCATCTTCCGAACCACCTACTGCACCATATCCCGAATACATTGTAATGCCTTCCGCACCAAGAGCGAAATAAGTCTTTCCATCCCTGCCTACAGACGCTTCATTGGAATAGACTATATAAGAGCCGTCCACCTTCACCATACCGCCCTGCATGATAATCTTCACACTGCCATAATTGGAACCCGGCACTATTACTCCTGCCAACAAACGTATATCCTTATTTTCGAAAGGACCATACAAATCATCATATTTCTTATAAGGAGCACTCAAGTCAATGGCTTTTGCATTGTTCTGAATATTAGGAATAACGACCTCTTTTCCATCCGTACGGGTCACTATCCGTACACTCTTACCCGTACCATCATCCGTATAGTCCTCGTACAAATCGACAATATCCAATGTCGGATTAAAACGCCCATGCTTCAAAGCTCCACCGGTATTCACTTGAGACAAGATATAGCTTTGTGCATAACTATGTCCCTGATTAGAATAGATTGTACCATCCAGGTATGCCTTAGCGAAAATCACCTCTTCATTGTTATCAGTCAAGAACAATTTCTTATAGTTCTCCATAGCTTCTTCTTTTGAAGCCGGATTCGGCTTATAAAGAGACTTTCCGGAATTATTGATAATCGCCTCTGAGGCTGCAATGCACTCCCCGTAAAAATAATCCGCTTCCGACGCATCCATGCCTATCAACTTCTGGTTCACGGCCTCACCCGCCAACGGCGCTCTGTTCCAATACTTGGCTACAGATGCTGCAAAAAGCGCAGCTCTCGACTTCAAGGCATACGCTGCCCATTTTGAAGCACGATAAACACCATCTGCCGTAGAAACCGTCTCAGGCAAATGAGCCGTTGCAAGATCACATTCTTTCAAGACGAACTTCCAGGTTTCCAACTCCGTGCTACGCGGTACAGAAAGAGAAGAGGGATCACCCGGTACATATTCACTATCCTGGACATGGTCAATCAAAGGCACACCACCCAGTCTCTTGGCCAATCCAAAGTATATATAAGCACGGATAAAATGGGCTTCACTAGTCAACCGTTCCGCTTCATCCGTCGAAATAGTGCCAGCCTCCTTTGCCTTCGTTATGTTTTCCATAAATATATTCACTTGGCGTATATCGCTGTAAGGCCAATAATTGAAACCTTCCGGACCAATCCCCTGGGCACCATCACTACGGGTAGCCTCATCCGTATAGAATGCTATATTCGTAGTTGCGTTGACACCATCATAGCTATGCTGGTTGAATCCGGCATTAGGACGATACGTAAAATCCTCCATCGGCATCATAGTATATATATTCGCAAGAAGTGCCTTCAGGCCACCCGTAGTCTGTGTCAGTTGATTACCGGACACTTTATCCAACGGTTCCAATTCCAGAAAGCTGTTACATCCGGAAAATCCAATCATCGCACATAACGACAACACTGATAAAATATTTTTTTTCATGGTATCTCTCTACTTTAAAAGTTTATGTTCAATCCAAAGTTATACGATCTCATCAACGGGTAAGCCAAGTTTGCTCCCCAGTCTCTTTCTTCACGTTCCGGGTCTGCATCCTTCAAAGCACTGTTACAGATTGTAAGCAGATTGAATCCGTTAACAAATACTCTGGCACTGCTCATTCCTATTTTCTTCAGCCATGCCTTAGGCAAAGTATAGCCAACTTCAAGACTCTTCAAACGGATATAAGTGGCACTGGGATTCCAGACATCAATTCTGTATGTATTACCATTATCGGTAGTATTGCTAAAATCTCTGCGCAACGCAGGATAATAACCTGCCACCCATTTTGTCGCCGGATCATAGGGATCATCCGACATTTCAGCCGTATGCCAACGATCCAGGTACTTTTTCAACAGATAAGTAGGCTGTGTTCTACCGCCATATCCCCATACATCATCGTTGGCATATCCGATACAATATCCGGAAGCTCCTTGGAACAGCATGTTAACATCAAAGTTCTTATACGAACCCGTCAACACCAAACCATACTGAATGGGAGGATTACTTCCGGTTGTCCAGTAATCAGAATAACGGTCATTGGTATTGATTACACCGTCACCGTTCAAATCCACCAGTTTGTAGCTTCCCGGCAGCATCATGGAGTTACCTTGATTGCCCCCCAATAAAGGAGCTGTTTCATATTCCTCCAAAGAGGTATATTGTCCTTTATACTTATACATCCATCTATAACCCGTATAACGGTTTTCCTTCCCATTCTTCCATCTATCCCAAGAACTGGTAAATTCTGCACGTTCATCATGCAATGTCTTTTCACGCGCATAAGTAAAGTTACCTATCACCGAGTATTCAAAATCCTTACCGATTTTTCCTCTGGTTCCCAATGAGAGTTCAATACCTTTGTTCATATTGGAATTAAGGTTCTCCTTCGGGAAACTTGCTCCAAAGGTATTGGGCACAGACTGGACACGGTCTGCCAGTATACCTTCATTCTTACGCTGGAACAGTTCGACCGTCCCGTTCAATTTCCCATTCCACAGTTCAAAGTCCAGACCGATATTGGCTATCTTGGAAGTAATCCAACTGAGATGGTCTGTTACAACACCCGGAGCCACCATACCGGTCACCTGGCTTGTACCATCAAAGACATATCCCAAAGTATTTTTGTTTAAAGTAGCAGCTGAATATGCTGAAATGTATTGGAATGCATCACCGGCATCACGTCCACTCTTACCATACGAACCTCTCAACTTCAGATTTGTAATGAACGGCAGATTTTCTTTGATGAACTTTTCTTCCGAAATACGCCATCCGGCACTGAGGGAAGGAAAGAATGCCCAGCGTTTGGAAGGAGCATAACGATAGGAACCATCATAACGGGCAACCACTTCCAGCAGATATTTACCGGCATAGTCGTAATTCGCACGCATCAGATAAGCAGCCAAACGTCCGAAACTGCGGTTTCCCCAGTTGGTTGCAGTACTTGCACTAGCCTGATCCAAAATATCATTGGTAAACAATTCCGAATACTTACGGGCTCCGTTCAATTTATCAAGACGTGTACTGCTCAACTCCGCAACAACTGTCAGATTCAAATTGTGTTTATCAAAAGAACGCATATAGTTAGCCTGCGCGCGGGCATATATCTTCTGATAGATATTCATGGTATTGGAATATCTGTCTTCACCATATATTCCAGAAAGTTCATCCGTATAATAATCATACAGCTGGTATGACTTCTGTAACTCTGAATTATTACGGTGATTCCCGTCAAATGAGCCTAACACACCCAATGTAAGTCCCTTTATATAAGGTACCTTCCAGCTCAACTCTACATTTGTCTGATAAGTCAGTCCCCTATTCTTACGATAACCATCCTGTTCCGGATCGACCAGTGCATACGGATTCTTTCCTTCCGGACGAATGTAGGAAAGATGGTTCGGATTGTCAATCGTATGATACCCCACACCGCGATCATTAATCATCAAAGTCTTAAACGTCCACATGAAGTCCTCACGGGGCCTCTGGGTTTCGTCCCAACGCCCTGAGATATTCACATTCAGGGTCAGCCCCTTCAGAATCTCCGCACTTAAGTTACTCCTCAAATTATACCGGTGATAATACTGGATGCCACTCTTCAGCAAGCCATTATCTCCATTATAGCCGAAGCTCACAAAGTACTTGACCTTTTCCGAACCACCCCGTACAGACAGAGTATGCGACTGTTGGAATGCCAACTTATTCATAAACATATCAATCCAGTTGTTATCGGTATATCCGGGAACACCGGTCCTGTACTTTTCAAGAATATCATCTGTATATGCAGGAGACTGCTTGCCGTTACGTGCCAGTTCATTTGCCATCACGCGATAAGTATAAGCATCAACGGTTTCCTCCATACCGGTGGCATTCTTCATCCCGAACAAAGCAGAATAGGAGATTTTCGCTTTCTCCGCAGTACCCTTTTTGGTTGTAACAATGATTACACCATTGGCAGCATTCATTCCATAGATAGCGGCAGAGGCATCCTTCAAAATAGAAATACTCTCAATGTCTTCCGAATTCAGCTGGGCTAATTCGTCAGTTCCCTCGCGAGTGATTCCATCAATTACAACCAATGGCTCACCATATCCACGGATACTTACCATATTGTCAAAAGTACCCGGCTCACCAGTTTTCTGACGAATCAGTAATCCCGGCATCTTACCTTGGATATTACTGATCAGATTTTCTGTTTTGGTCGATGTGATTTCTTCGGCCTTAATAGCAGTTACAGCACCGGTCAACGATTGTTTCTTCTGTACACCATATCCCACAACAACTACTTCTTCCAGCACCTCAGCATCTTCTACCAAAACTATCTTGAACGAATTTCGGCCTGCAACCTTTATGTTTTGTGTCTTATAACCTACATAGCTTATTATAAGAGTAGCATCAGAGCCCACATTGGTCAGAATGAAATTACCGTCAATGTCTGTTATGACACCGTTGGTAGTTCCCTGCACCAAGATACTGGCACCAATCACTGGTTCACCGGTTGCATCAACCACAGAACCTTTCACTGTCGCAGCCTGCAAGGTTGCCTGTATCCCATCAGCTCCTATAGCTTTATCATAAAGGATTATATTATGGTCCAATATCTTATAGCCTATATTGGTTCCTTTGAATACATCGTTCAGAACCTTGAATATGGTTTTGTTATTTGCCCGGACCGATACACGGCGCTTAACGTCAATCTGCTTGTTGTTGTAGAAGAAAACAAATTCGGTACCTTGTTCCAGCTCCGTCAGTACTTCATCAACAGTCTTGTTCTCAAGAGCAATGTTTACCATTGTCTTTTGAGCATAACCTTCATTGGCAAAAGTCATACCAACCAAACAAAACAACATAAATAATGTGCATCTCATAGCAAGAGGAATTTTTTTCATGCATCTCATCAGGACACTTTTTGCCCTAAATGATTGGATACAATAGTGTTTTTTCATAATTTTGTATTGATTTCTAGTGAAAAAATAAAGTTACTTTATCTGTCGCCAAACAGATATTTAAAAGTTACTGTGTTTCATGCAGGAAAATGCGCCAACATTTTCCTGCATGTTTTTCTAAACGGACTTGTGTTTCATCATACTACTTTTTAAAGGGTTAATAAACTTCTATTACCTGTCTCTCGGCATCCACATCACCATCTTCAACAAACTTGAAATGAATATTCGAGGATATTCGGAAGTGCTCCAATATTCGCTCCAAACGTTGTTTGGTAAATGTAGCCGTAAAGGAATTCTGCTTCAATGAAGCCTTTTTCAGAATGAATTCCACATTATATCTTTTGCTCAAACTCTTCAATATATCTTCAAACGGAGTGTTCCTGAAAATCAAACGCCCGTCCTTCCAACATGTTTCCACGTCTACATTGACTTCTTTCACAACGACCTTTTCCCGCACTATATCATAAATAACCTTTTGCCCCGGTATCATCATTACATTATTTCTCCTGCCGTTATTCACATAGGAGAAACTGACTTTACCCGAAACCAAAGTGGTCTGTACCGTCCTGCTCCCTTTGTAAGCCTCTACGTTGAACTCCGTTCCATGTACCACTATCTTGGAATTGTTCAGCGTGCCGACAATGAACTTCTTTTCATCTTTTGCGACAGAAAAGAATGCTTCACCCACCAACTTCACTTCCCTTTTATCATCGGCAAATCGGGAAGGATAGCGCAACGACGACGACGAGTTCAGAACGACTTCCGTTCCATCCGGCAATTCGACAGAAGTAGTCATTCCCGGATTTGTCCTGACTTCCATCATATGTATCTCTTCTTTATCCTTGTCCCAATAAAGGATAGACCACGATACCATCAAAGGGATGAATAAAATGGCGGCCGCCCGTTGCATCCCTCTAAATAATACCTGATACCTATTGACCTTTTTCTGTTTCATCTTACGATGTACATCCTCCAAGGCCTTCTTTACATCCAGCCTGGATGAAATCTGCGCCATGTCCGCCGCCAGACCGAGTGTCTGAACCTGGCGGGCTGTCCTGCGGTTCTCTTCCG